>MAAC01009700.1_pt1 | contig 286266 bp, 267 predicted proteins | sample 1115981 | NCBI WGS metagenome assembly MAAC01 (sample SAMN04961126, study PRJNA320927) | seawater metagenome | isolation source: sample BD02T64 sea water enriched with oil for 64 days | place: USA:Gulf of Mexico | collected 2013-07-27 | reverse complement strand
GCCCTACCAGCAATACCAATTCATTTTTTTGCGTTTGTGCAATGTCCAACTTCACCGTAGCAAGCTTACTTTTTGCCAATGCTAGTTTTTTGCCTTCATCAAATTGTTTGCTGTCGTGTACAATTTGTTTTTCAAGTCTCTCTTTGTTACGTAATTTCTCAATGCCACCTTGCTGTACTAACCAATCCACAAAATTATTTGAATCAATTTGTTGCTGCCGTGCATTCTTTAATACGCAAGCATAAACTGCAGCCTGCTTCCTTTCCTTTGTCATAGCCAGTTTAACAATCTTAGTTTCAATCGCAGTATCTTTTGTTGTTTTTATATTCAAAGCTTCTAGCTGCATATTAATGTTGTTTATGTCGAAAGCAGTTACTACTTTTTCAACAATATCAAGATTCTGTGCCAATATTTTGTAAAGCACAAGTTTTTGACTCTGTTTAGTTTTTTCCCGTATTTTGTTTTCAGTTTCAGTTAGCGCTTCAGCTTTTGCCCAAGCTCTGTATTCTGATTTTACACTAGTAATTTGTTCTTTGAAATTTATACTCATTTTGTTTTAACCTTCTAAAATATTTAATAAAACGATCCCTTTCTGTTATTTCAGATGTAGAAATCTGGATTATATAAGGGATGATTTTGAAAATATCGAGGGGTTTTTTAATTATTTCTAATATTTCATTTAAGCAATTGTTTTAATTGAATAAATATTCTCTCTACAAGCAAATGTACACATGTATAAGTAGAAATTAAATAATTTATTCAATTCATAAGTGATAATTGAGGATCGACAGCAACCGTTTCACAGATGATGCACGGTGACTATTTACAGTGAATTTCACGCTGTTTTTTGCAGACGGAATTAACAAAAATTATTGACCAAGACAGTCTATTTACGTTTGCACAGAAAATGCACAGATGATTTTGGTGCAATGGGCTATGTAAATTGAAAATCCGCGTGTCGGTGGTTCAAATCCGCCTCCGGGCACCACTTTTTATTCAATATTTCAACAAGTTAGATGGAATCCGCCATTTTCCATCACAAGCGATTTTTTGCCTAGCTACCAATTAGCGGCCACCAAACGCAGCTCTTTTTGGAAGCACCATCACGGCAACAAAAACCTTACATCCAAAATAGAAATTATTCTGCCACGGCCCAGCGAGATCGCAGGCAACAGAATATTGCTGAATCAGGGATTACACTGCGGTAATCCTTCATTCAGATCAGGGGAGCCTGTTTACCGGTCATGAGTGGCAAAAAATTTAATTGCTCATAATCTGGAAGCCAGCATGAGTAGAAGAGGTAATTGCTATGATAATGCGGTTGCAGAGAGTTTCTTCCAGCTCTTGAAGCGGGAACGCATCAGACGGAAAGCCTATACAACCCGCCAACATGCTCGGCAGGATATCTTCGACTATATCGAATTCTTTTACAACCCAAAAAGAAAGCATGGTAACAACGGTATACTGTCACCAACAGAATTCGAACGTCAGCAAAAATGGAGGCAATACGGTGTCTAGGAAATCGGGGGCATCTCAGTTATAACAAGCGTCCACACAGCGAATGGCGCAAGAATGCGCACCATCTTGTGGGCCTAGACGTTAGGTGAATGAGGCCAGCGTCAACTTGGAGATACTATGTCAAACATTATTAATTTGAGTTGCACATGTGGCACTGTAAAAGGAAAGCTCAAAGTTGTCGATGGTTCGTTCTTACTTATACATTGTCTTTGCTGTGATTGTCAGAGTTTCGCTTCTTACCTAGGTAATGCAGAAAATATATTGGACGAGCATGGCGGGACCGAGCTATTTCAAACCTATCCCGCCCATATGGAAATTACTGAAGGTAAAGAAAACATTGGCTGTGTTCAGCTTCGGGAAAAAGGTGCGTATAGGTGGCATACAACATGCTGTAACATGCCCCTGGCCAATACACTGACTTCGCCAAAAGTGCCTTTTGTTGGTGTGTCAGCTAAGCTAATGCAATTCGATAACGAACAAGATAAATTGAGAGTTATCGGGCCTGTTAAAATGAAGGCATTTGGTAAGCATGCGAAAGGTAAAATGCCACAAGATGCGCATCCCAAAATTCCGCTTTCCATTATGCCAAAACTACTCGGCTTTATGCTAAGGGGAGTGTTCGGTAAAAAGAATATTCCATCACCATTCTTTCGCAATAGAGAACCGGTTGTGAAGGCCAACATTCTATAGGTGTTGTATAAAAAATTCACCTAACAAGCGCATGCAAGGCGTCTAGAAAACTAGGGGCATCTCAAGGTTTAGATCCGCTCTGACCTACCCCTTTGATTTAGTTTTGATAAATTTCTTTTTCTTCAGAAAAATAACTCACCTAAATCGAACATTAATTGATTGTTTTAACTGCAATCAAGTTACTAATTAGGGTCGTGATCGCTTTCGCGTTAATTGATACAAATTTGTCGATGACAAGACGTAATATCCGTCAGACAAAGAGGCCCCCTAAAATAATTTGCATTCTAGGGCAACATACCGGCACACATTTTGCGGTTACTTTATTGCATAGCAATGGTTTGTGAATTTAGATGATTGGCTGCAGTGCATTTCAAATACTCTCTATTTCACACACTTACCTATGATGCCGCCCACATAGCAAAATGTCCCCAAAACGTTGGTAAGCATGGAATAGTTTTACACTGAACCTAAGGTATTTCATCAAGCTCTCAAGCATTCTTATTTCTTTAGGTAACGAAAATGACACTAATGTACGATGTTAAATACATTGGATTTCGCTATGTCTGTAAAATTATGTGATTTCGGCTAATGCGCTAGCTCTGGGTGCTCATATGCCTGCGGGTAGCTCATTGGATAGCGTGGCCCCAACGGAACAACATTGTTCCAAGATCGGCCAAAGTAGCCTTGACGGCAATGAACCAGTGAATTACTTGCCGCCACACCCGGCAGAGCGTATGTGCGACATAACCAACGCCAAAGGTGTGGGTAATCCAGTATCCTGGCACCGTTCAATTTCATGCGTATGTAATACACCGGATCATGACGGTAGATTGTTGGGAAGAGGCGCAGGTCGGCTTCGGTGAAGGTATTGCCCGAGAGAAAAGGTCGATTGTCAGAGGCTAAACGTTTCTCTAATACGTCAAGAGTATTGAAGTAGTTCAAAAAGCTGCAGCATACACGTCCTGATTGGACGAGAAACCGGCCTTGTACGCTCCGTTGTTGATGTTGGCATAAATCAGATCGTTCAGTTCGTCAATTTTCGCTCGAAGTGTGGCTTGGTCATCGCCCAGTGGGTAAATATCAGGCCGGTCTGCGTCTGACATGGAGCTGCCAAGCTGCACAGCTTGTTTGTTCAACATACGAATAATCTCTGCACTTTCGTTCGACACAATTCGTTTGGTTTTCTTGTCGTACAGTATCGGCACAGAGGCTTCGTCGGACCCTTCCGCTTCGTAAATTTGTTTGGCCAGGCGATAGCGTTTTCCAGTACCGGTCTCAGCCGTACATTCAGGCAAGGGTGTGCCCGTGAGAGTTGCAATGCGCTGCGGGTTGAATTCCCAAAGGTTCGCCGCGATTGGATCGTCTTCGTTGGTTCGGCTGGGGAAAACGACGTCCATTGTGATGCTTTTCTCAAGACCAAGCATGTTCCTTGCCAGCGTTACCCGGTGGCACCATGGGCAGTTGAGCGCTACAAACAGATGGTAACGGCCCGGTTCTGATGGAAAATAGGGATCTTCGCCCAGATGGAAGCGAAACTTGCTGACTCCACGAACGAATTCACCCTTCGCTCTGCGCGATGTAGCATTAGCTTGAGCTTCTTCAGTAGAGCTGTCAACGGTTGGGGACGTTGGATCGGTCATGATGTGTGTTCGATTTCATCAGATGAGTTGCAAGGATGGAAGCCTCAGACTTTACTATACTTTCTGATAACTAGGGCTATCAAAGGATAGATAGATAGATACATTCATAAAGGCGCACCCGATGCCCCCTTACGGCATAGATAAAGACCAAATCAGGATCGTTTAATTTCTTCCGTTTTTGGACGCAAGCTGACTTGTGGGGAAAAACGTCTGTAAAGTGAGCAAAACAGAAATGATTTCAGCCCTCAAAAAAATTTCTGGATTTGACTGACTGCGGACGACAAACCTTAAAGAACCGCATCTTGCTGGAGAACGACTTCTTTCCGGCAGACTTGGGAACGCAGATCAATGCCTTTGCTGATCGTTACAATCAGCGATACCATGAGAGCATTAACAACCTCAACCTTGCAAACGCCTACTTCGGGCCTGGGCAAGCTATTTCAAAGCAACGAGGGTCATACATAAAACGATGAAAATCCGGCGATTGAAAAACCGTAAATACGCCGGACAGTATAAATAGGCAGATGAGCCCGGTCCACCTTAAGAACGGCCCATTCTTCGTTCAAATTGTATGACAGCGGACATATAACGCCATTGATAAAGATGGCAAAGCGGTTGATTTTAATTTGTCATCTAAACGTAATGCGAACGCAGCTAAAAGTTTCCTTGGGAATGAATTACGTTTCCTTCATGAACGGTTTAATCCATACATAATAAATAAGGAGCGCAAAGCCTGCCCTTGGGGTATAAGGCCAGTTCTTATGGCGTTACAATTAGAGACTTGAAAGATTAGGCAAATGGAAATCACTGTAAATTTCTTGGACAACCTTCGGCTTGAAGCTAAGTTTGATGATTTTACGATAACGACCGATCAGCCTATTCGGTATAAGGGCAATGGAACCGCGCCCAGTCCTTTTGATTATTTTTTGGCCTCTTCCGCCCTTTGCGCCGCATATTTTGTAAAGCTTTATTGTCTGTCGCGTAATATCCCAACAGATGATATTCGGGTTTCGCAAAATAATATTATCGATCCGGAAAACAGATACAATCAAACCTTTCAAATTCAAATCGAATTGCCGTCCAGCATTTCAGAACGTGATCGGTTAGGTATTATAAGGTCGGCTGATCGCTGCACTGTGAAAAAAGTCATCCAGCAAAGCCCTGAATTTAAAATTGACCCTGTAGAAGACTTGAATGATACGTCGTTGCTACAAGCCTATGAGGGCGATGGCAATACGATGATTGTGGGCAAAGACCTTCCTTTGGAACAAACAATTGCTAATATGACAGCTATCCTATCCGATATTGGCATTAAAATTGAAATTGCGTCTTGGCGTAATATTGTGCCAAACGTATGGTCACTTCATATCCGCGAAGCTGCGTCCCCGATGTGTTTCACCAACGGCAAAGGGGCTACGAGGGAAAGTGCACTTTGCTCGGCTTTGGGCGAATATATTGAACGGATGAGCTGTAATTTCTTCTATAATGATTATTATTTTGGTGAAGAAATCGCGAACAGCAAATTTGTACATTACCCCAATGAAAAATGGTTTAAAGCAGACACAGATGATGCTTTACCAGAGGGACTGATGGATGAAAGATGCCTGCAACTCTATAATCCAGATGACGACTTAAGGGCGTCTCATTTAATTGATACAAATTCAGGACTTGCAGAACGTGGGATTTGTGCCTTGCCCTTTACGCGTAACTCAGATCAGAAAACGGTCTATTTCCCGTCTAACTTGATCGAGAATCTATTTGTTAGCAATGGAATGAGTGCAGGCAATAATTTGTATGAAGCGAAGGTACAATGCCTATCTGAAATATTTGAACGCGCAATCAAACGACAAATTATCGAGGAAGAGATCATTCTACCCGATGTGCCTAAAGAAATCCTAGCAAAATTCCCTCATATTTTGGCAGGGATAGAGGAGCTGGAAAATAAAGGCTTCGCCGTTTTGGTTAAGGATGCGTCTTTAGGGGGTAAGTTCCCCGTCATGTGCGTGACCTTAATGAACCCGAAAACAGGGGGCGTTTTTGCGTCCTTCGGTGCCCATCCAAGTTTTGAAGTGGCGATGGAACGTTCCCTAACTGAATTATTGCAGGGACGCAGTTTTGAAGGCCTGAATGACGTGCCACCCCCGACTTTCAATAGCCATGCGGTGACCGAGCCGAGTAATTTTGTTGAACATTTTATTGATTCAACCGGCGTCATATCATGGAAATTCTTTAGCGCTAAACATGATTATGAGTTTTGCGAATGGGATTTTAGTGGCACGACGGAAGAAGAAAATGAACGTCTGATGAATATCCTCTCAGGCCTTGGAAAAGAGGTTTATGTCGCGACCTATGAAGACTTTGGTGCCACTGCTTGCAGGATTTTGGTGCCAGGTTATTCAGAAGTTTATCCAACAGAGGATTTGATATGGGATAACACCAATAAAGCACTGATATTCAGGGAAGATATTTTAAACATCCATTCATTAACAGATGAAGAGCTTGAAGATTTACTTGAACGTTTTGAAGAGTCGCAACTGGATCATTACACGGTAATATCAAGTTTAATTGGAATAGAATTTGATGAGAATACGGTTTGGGGCAGGTTGGATATTGGTGAACTGAAAATACTGATTTATTTAGTCCTGGAACAGTATGAAGAAGCGAAAGAGATCATCGGCGACTTCTTAAACTATAATGATAATACAGTGGAACGTGTTTTATTTTATCAGGCATTGGCCGCGGTGCTTGATATTACAATTGATGATGAATTAGATATCGATGATTATGTACCAAACCTCAACAGAATGTACGGCTCTGAAGTCATGGAAAAAGTGGTGGGATCTGTGACAGGGGATGTTAAATTTTCTGGCTTAACAAAGACGAGTATGAAACTCGAAGGATTGGATAAACATCTGAGATTGATTGAAAGCTATAAAAAACTACATAAGGCGCGGGATATGACCAAACTTGCCGTGCTTTAGGCTGGTCGTATCAATATAGCCGAGGCGTCAAGCAGGATTATGTAAAGGCGATAGCACTCTTCAAACAGATATGTTTATCTGTAACGTACTGACATAGATGCTAGGCTCATATTACGGCGTCAGCAGTTTAGTTCTTTGGCACAAAAGAGACCCAACGTTATTCAAGCGGCATTCTCCGACGTCGATGTCCAACGAATCCCAGACCTGAAAGGGCGGCTGCGAAGAGAGGAAGGGCGACCTGCAAGGGGATGGCCCTAACTGTGACGCTACCGCCCTGCAAGGTAATCGGCACGAAAACACCAGAAAACACCAATCCACTAAACCTCCGCCAGCACTCCAAAAGACCCGCTCATACCCGGTGTCAGTGCGTCCAATGTCAGGCTGAATAAGTCGATGGTTGTGCGTGTTGGAATTGGCCCTGCAAAGGGTGCTATTGGTCCTACTGTAAATATGTCTAACGCTGCTACAGGCCCTGTACTTGCTATGGTGCCCGCTATCCGCATACTTCCGGGCAACCCGAGCACTGCTCTGGAACTTTTGATATCAGCAGCAAGTATAATCGCGTCAAATTGAATTAGATCCTAGTTCGCCATAAAACCACAGGAAAGACAAACGTTAGAATAAACTAGTGTACGCAAAGAAAATATAAGGTAAATTTTTCATAACAGAATCAAATCAGGGTTTATTAGGAGCGGTTTATGCATGATCATCCAATGATATTTATCTGCGCCTTATTGCTTTTTTCATATGGTATTTTTTCAAGATTGTCAGAGAAGTCTATTGTCACTGGGCCGATGTTCTTTGTGAGCGTAGGGATGCTAATTGGCCCTATTGGATTGAATCTATTTGAATTACATTTTGATGCTGAGGTCATCAAAATACTTTCTGAAATTACACTTATTATAATTCTCTTTGTAGATGCTTCGCTAATTCGTTTTACGACAATAAAACAGACTTTATCCGGGATTCCTGCGCGATTACTTCTTGTCGGACTTCCACTGACGATGGGGGTCGGGTCAATCGTTGCGTGGTTGTTTTTTCCTGATTTGAATATCTGGTTGATTATTTTAATAGCATTGATCCTGTCTCCTACGGATGCAGCGTTGGGGCAGGCTGTTATAAAAAGCGATAAAGTTCCGTCGAGAATTCGCGAGTCAGTGAGTATTGAAAGTGGCTTAAATGATGGAATTGTACTTCCGTTGATTTTACTTTGCATTGCGGTCTTGGATGTAGGGCGAGGCGCAATGGACGGCTCAGGAAACTGGCTTGAATTTATGACGTTGCAGCTTTCGCTTGGTCCAATTATTGGGGGCGCGGTAGGTTGGGTCGGAGGAAAAATAGTAGACAAAGCTGTTTCAAAAGGCTGGATGGACAAAATATTCCAAAGCTTGTCCGCAGTTTCACTGGCATTAATGGCATATGCATTCGCTGAACTCTTTTATGGTAATGGTTTCATCGCAGCGTTTTTTGCTGGATTGTTTTTACGCATTGACTCAACCGAGGTGCGAGAGCGTCTTCAATCATTTGGTGAAGCTGAGGGGCAAATGCTCTCGTTATTCATCTTTTTTGTAGTAGGATTAGCCGCAATACCTTTTGCTGTTTCCCATATCACGCTAAGCGTTGTTATTTATTCAATTGCGAGTTTAACATTAATAAGAATGGTTCCGGTTGCCATTTCGCTTATCGGATCAGGTGTTGCGCCACGAATGGTTTTCTTTATCGGCTGGTTTGGCCCAAGGGGAATAGCCTCCATTCTATATCTCCTAATTGCAATTGGAACACTCGGGACAAAGGGGTATGAAACTGCTTACTCAGTAGTCATTCTGACAATCGTCCTAAGTACCTTTTTGCACGGCGCAACTGCGGTACCGTTTTGCAACATAATCGCTTCACAAAAACAGTAACACTTTGAAAACGTCACAGCGGTAACGTCCCGGCTTTAGTTCTTCTTCTGCGAACATATATAAATTGCCGAATAAGGTTGAGATTTTGCTGGATTATGGAGATTGGATTTTTGAGCATTATTATGAGTATTTTTCGCTAGTCTTTATTATTCAGCTCAAACATTTCTTCGATAATTTTTTTTCTCGCTCGCAGCTCGACATTTATTTCATCAATAAATTGTGCGCAAGGAGATTTGCGTGAAAGGGCCATATACACTGGCAGGGTTACAAGGGACTCCTTAATGACGCTAAAATCGTTTTTTCTATATTGATCGGGGATAAACCAAACAAACGAAGGAACCGAAACAATCAGGTAATCCACTCGCCCTTGATGCAAGACCTTATAAAGTGAGGCAACATCTTTGATACTCTGAAAGTTTTTACCCTGCTCAAAAACTTGATTTAGGGGTTTTGGAATTCTAAGATCTGCGTAATACGCTCCTGAATGGTTGCGTAAATCTTCTACTGATGAGTATTTAAATTCTTTTCCCTTGAGAGTGACAACACCATAGGTGTCATAAGCCCAAGCATCCGTGTAGATATATTTATCTCTACGTTCTTTACTCACCAAGAGAGCAAAAATCAGATCAATTTTTCCTTGCTCTAAATCCCTCAAAACTCTTTTCCACGGCTTTATGGTATCCACGCTGTTTTTTGCGCCGATAGAGGTGAAGACCTGCTGACTGATATCTATCGCTACACCCCAGCGTTCACCTGTATCATTCTTTGGAAACACAAAAGGTGGCCAGGCCGGCGGACCAGATATAATCGGTGTCGCGCATTCCTCAGCTTTTAGTGAGGTTATGGGAAGCAATATCTGGCAAATTGATATGCTTAGAAAAATCGTGCCAAGTACTTTCATAGAGCGAGTGAGCGGCATAATTTGCACTTTCTTACATGTCCACGTACTCACTTAGCTAGGGCGCTGTGAATTAAGCTTCAATAGCCACCTAATTTGATTGTTCTCTATATTGAAATTATCCTTCGATCTTTTCCACGCCTTCGAAAGTGAGCTCTACGCCATCTATGGTAATTGTACCTGAAGCATCGTCGGATAGAAAAACTTCACCGCTGGAAGAAGATTGAACGCTGCCTGTATCAAGTGTAAGCCAATCGCCGATACTTCCCGTTGGCATGCCATCGCTTAGTACAATGGTATCTGACCATCCACCGCCATCACCGCCATAAAATTTGTCGTTTCCTTCGTCGCCTGCGAAGTGGAAAGTGTCAGAGCCGTCATTGCCATAAACTTCATCATCACCGTCCCCTCCAAACAATATGTCGTCACCTGATCCGCCATATAGTTTGTCTGCTCCATCCCCACCAATTAGGGTGTCGTTAGCATCAGGCGATGACCCTGAAATTTTGTCGCCATACAAAACATCATCTCCGCTACCACCAAATAAACTATCTGCGTCATCTCCACCTTCTAGTGTGTCAGACCCTTCTCCGCCGACCAGGATATCTTCACCTTGTTTGCCATCTAGTTTATCGTCTCCTTGAAGCCCGTATATAATGTCGTCGGCACCATCAGATCCAATGAGATCTCCATCAGAACCAGCTTTATCATCACCAGACGTACCGAGAACATTCGCACTACCAAGTAAACTTGGGTCGTCTACCGGTACAACTGTTTCAGCTATATCACCCACTGCAATATTAAAGGTCTGCTGGGTAACATTTGTTCCATCAGAGACGTCCACTGTTATCGAGTGGCTTGTCGCTGTTTCAAAATCGAGACCGCCACCAACTTTGATCTCACCATTTGTCACATCAATGGTGAACAAACCACTAGCATCATCAGAGAGACTGAAAGAGAGGGCGCCTCCTTCAGGGTCAACAGCAGAAACCGTACCCACCACATCACCAATTGCTGCGTCTTCATCGATATTGCTATCATCGAGCACTATGGAATGAGCGGCACCGTCTACTGGTGGGATTGTCAGAGTGGTTTCGAGCGCAATTGATTCTTCACCGCTGCTATCTGTTGCAACAACAGAAATATTTCGCGCACCGGCCATCTCGCCATTTGAGCCATCATTTGAGAAGTTCAAATTTTGTATGATGGCTTCATAATGATCGATGTCACCATCACCCGATAGCGTTACTGTTATATCATTCGCAATTTCTACGATACTGGCTACTATACCTGTTGGAGTACCGTCCAACATAAAAACTTCATTACCGATTACTTCATAGGCTCCCCCAATTGTAAGAGTGTCACCAACTTGAGTATCACTCACTGTAACAACTAAGCTGGAGAGTTCAGTGTTGTCCGTGTCACTGATTTGGAAGGAGGATTGACCATTGTTATCTTTTGAAAACAGAGCGTTGGGAGCCTCAACCAGGTCTCGGACGTCAATTTCAACACTAAACATGCCATCATTGAAATCATGATCTCCCCCATCAAGCTTATCTTCAAAACCGAAGTTTAAGATACCATTGTCTGCGTCAACGCCAGCGACGAAATGTTCTTTAAAGTTAGCATCCGTATCGGGATTAAACTCTTCCTGATTGGTGGAGTGAAAAATATCACCAGATTGAGTATGAATGGTTCCATCGGCTTCAACATAAATCAGCATCGGGGAGCCAGCATCTTCATTTATATTGTAAATATGATCATCAGGGTTTTGGCTGTTTTGATCGAAACCCGGACTTACAAACATCCATGTTCCGGTTTCCGAAATTGTATTGCCATCGCCGCTCGTAGCGTCATCGGGAAGCAAATCGAACCCGTCGGAAATAACAAAAAAGCCAAGAGTTGAACCTGCCTCAATATCCTCATATGTGGCGGTGGACGTTCCGGCTACAAGTTTTCCGTCTGACGCATCCCCCCATAAGAGTTGTGCAGCACTCACGCTGCCATCTTCGTTTATTTGATAAGCTCCAATGGAATTTTTGTAACCTGCTATTTCACCCTGAAAAGTTATAGTTAAATCGGATTGGTAATTGATCACAACGTTTTCTGCATCAAACACCATGTCTTCGAAAGTTTCGGTACCAACTGTTGCCTCAAGGTTGTTTGAATCATTAAGTTCAGGAAAGACATTCATATTGCTAAGATTCACGGTTTCACCAATATTATCCAGTTCAATAACATTTCCTGAGCCTTGTATAACCGGAGCGCCATTGTCATCTACAGATATGTTGAAAGTTTGCTGCGTGACATTAGTGCCGTCCGACACGTCTACAGTTACCGAGTGAGAGGTTGCAGTTTCAAAATCGAGGCCGTTTGCCACTTTGATCTCACCGGTATTGGCATCGATGGTAAATAGACCACCTGCATTGTCTGACAGAGAATAGGAAAGGGTTCCACTTTCCGGATCCGTAGCCGAGACGGTCCCTACCACATCCCCGACGGAGGCATCTTCATCGATTGAACTGGTATCCAACGCCACAGAATGCGCTGCTTCATCCACATCGCCCACAGAGATGTTGAAGGATTGCTGTATAACGTTGGTACCGTCTGATACGTCTACAGTTACCGAATGTGAAGTTGAGGTTTCAAAATCCAATCCGGCTGCCACCGTGATCTCACCAGTAATGGCATCAATGGTGAACAGGCCACTGGCATCATCAGAGAAGCTGTAAGCGAGCGTGCCACTTTCCGGATCTGTAGCAGAAACCGTGCCCACCACATCGCCAATGGCCGCGCCTTCCCCGATGTTGCTATCATCAAGGACTACTGAATGCATCGCTTCGTCCACATCGCCAACATTAAGGGTAAAAGTTTCCTGAGTAACGTTGATTCCATCGGAGACATCAACTGTGACCGAATGACTGGTTTCTGTTTCAAAATCGAGGCCGCCAGCGACTTTGATCTCACCAGTTGATGCATCAATGGTGAACAGACCACTGGCATCATCAGAGAGGCTGTAAGAGAGCGTCCCACTTTCAGGATCTGTCGCAGAGACCGTCCCCACCACATCCCCAACTGAGGCGTCTTCATCGATTGAGTTGGTATCTAGGGCTACAGAATGCGCAGCTTCATCCACATCGCCGACATTAAGGGCAAATGTTTCTTGCGTAATGTTGGTGCCGTCTGACACGTCAACAGTTACCGAGTGACTTGTTGCGGTTTCAAAATCCAGTCCGGCCGCCACCTTGATCTCACCTGTATTGGCGTCAATGGTAAACAGACCACCGGCATTATCTGACAAGGAATAAGAAAGGGTGCCACTCTCAGGGTCAGTGGCTGATACGGTTCCCACTACATCGCCAATGGCCGCGTCTTCGTCAATCGAACTTGTATCCAGAGCTACAGAGTGGGCTGCTTCATCCACGTCGCCCACATTAAGGGTAAAAGTTTCTTGCGTAACATTGGTGCCGTCCGAGACGTCAACAGTTACTGAATGACTGGTTGCTGTTTCAAAATCCAATCCGGCGGCCACTTTGATCTCACCCGTATTGGCATCAATTGTAAACAGGCCACCGGCATTATCTGACAGAGAATAGGAAAGGGCGCCACTCTCCGGGTCCGTAGCTGATACCGTCCCCACTACATCACCGACGGAGGCATCTTCATCGATTGAGTTGGTATCAAGGGCTACTGAATGCGCAGCTTCATCCACATCGCCTACATTGAGGTTAAAAGTTTCTTGCGTAACGTTGGTGCCATCCGACACATCCACCGTTACCGTGTGACTTGTTGAGGATTCAAAATCAAGTCCGCCCGCTACCTTGATCTCACCTGTATTGGTATCAATGGTAAATAGACCACCTGCATTATCGGATAGCGAATAGGAAAGGGTGCCACTTTCAGGATCCGTGGCTGTTACGGTTCCTACTACATCTCCGACGGAGGCACCTTCATCGATTGAATTGGTATCCATTACTACTGAATGCGCAGCTTCATCCACATCGCCTACATTGAGGTTAAAAGTTTCTTGCGTAATGTTGGTGCCGTCCGACACATCCACCGTTACTGAATGACTGGTTGCAGTTTCAAAATCGAGGCCGCTTGCCACTTTGATCTCACCCGTATTGGCATCAATGGTAAATAGTCCGCCGGCGTTATCTGACAGAGAATAGGAGAGCGTTCCACTTTCCGGATCCGTAGCTGATACCGTCCCCACTACATCTCCGACCGAGGCATCTTCATCGATTGAGTTGGTATCAAGGGCTACAGAATGCGCGGCTTCATCCACGTCGCCGACATTGAGGGTAAATGTTTCTTGTGTAACGTTGGTGCCATCCGACACATCCACCGTTACTGTGTGACTTGTTGAGGTTTCAAAATCAAGTCCGGCGGCCACCTTGATCTCACCCGTATTGGCATCAATGTTAAACAGGCCACCGGCATTATCTGACAGAGAATAGGAAAGCGTTCCGCTTTCCGGGTCCGTGGCGGATACCGTCCCTACTACATCCCCAACTGAGGCACCTTCATCGATTGAGTTTGTATCAAGGGCTACTGAATGCGCAGCTTCATCCACATCGCCTACATTGAGGTTAAAAATTTCTTGCGTAATGTTGGTACCATCGGAGACATCAACAGTGACCGAATGTGATGTTGCAGTTTCAAAATCCAACCCTGTCGCTACCTTGATCTCGCCAGTTGACGCATCAATGGTGAACAGGCCGCTAGCATCATCGGAAAGGCTGTAAGAGAGCGTTCCGCTTTCAGGATCGACTGCGGTGACCGTGCCCACCACATCGCCAATGGCGGCGTCTTCGCCGATTGAGTTTGTGTTTAAGGTGACCGAATTTGGCGCAGCATTGTATAGTTGGGTATTTTGAGGTTCTTGTTTCTCTGATAATAGAGGGTTGTCGAACTCTGTATCGCTTAAAAGCCCTTCGGTTTGGCTTTGGTTTTGTTCATTATTATACTGAGAATAATTTCCGAATTGATTTTCTGCATCAGCAGTCAAAGCAAAAGGGTTTATCTCTAAAGAGCTGTCAGTTTGGTTTTCGAATTCAACCTTGGACCTCTCCGAGTTTTGAAATGCGTCACTCTCATTATGAGTAAATATTTGTTCCTGAGTTGGGGCTGAGAAAGAGCTTTCAGAAACCTCAGTTTCCACAATTCCCTCATAGCTTGTTTGGCTACCATTGTGGATGTTGCCACGGGAAAGATCCTCTTCACTGGCGGCTTTTTGCTGGTTATGTTCGTTTACTCTATCTGCAAGAGATTTGCGAGTAGGAGATACCCCGCTATTTGCAAGATATTGTTCATCAGAAGTTAGTGCGTCACCATTGCGGTCCACCATATATCCCTCCTCTTGAATTGTGTTGCTTTAACTCCTTAGGCAGGAAAAAAAACAAAACAGGTCAATCAACAGTAATATTAGTAATATTCTAACAAACAACTAACATGTACGGTTAATCTAACGTAAAGGTCGGTGTATTGCGTTGCACGCGGTGGAATTACATCGAGAACGAATCTAATACGTTTTCGGTTGATAAGACACGAAAACTATTGGTGTTGCAGTGCCCCAGAAATTATTACGCCGGTGTGCCGACTACCATTTTCTTTAAGGCGCCACCCAACCGATACCAGGTTTGCCAGAGCAGGCGAAAACCTATAGCAGCTGGGTGTCCGGTAGGTCTATTTCAGGATCACGACTTCAGATTTTCCCTCCAAATGCCAGATTTTGCATACGATTTTCCAACCGTCGAGCCCTTTGACGAATGAAAGATGGTCAACAAACACGTTGTCATGAGATTGTAATCGCAGCTTAACGACCGTGCTAAGGTCGCTTAGCCAATCGATAGAAATGACCTCATCCCGTCTTGCCTGGTTAATGCCTGCCGGTGCGGGGCGCTGTCCAACATCTGCCTTAAAGCTGGCGATTGGATCAACAAATATTTCTCCCTCATCAGCGTCGAACAGACTCGATTTATCATGAAATATTTCGTTCAATCTATCGACATCACAATAGTAAATGGCGTCTAGGTAGACCGAAATGGCTTCTGATAGTTCGTTTATCTGGTTCATGGTAGCTCCAATTGATAATTGTAAAAATTCAACTAACGTCTATATATTGCCACCACTTACATTCCGCTATATGGGGGAGTGCCAAATAGGATGGAAAACATGCCAAAGCGATCTTCCAATACAGATAAGGCAGCTCACAAGAAAGTCGTCGCCCTAGTTTACAACGGGTTATGTGTCTTCGAGTTTGGCATCGTGGCAGAAATTTTTGGATTGCACCGACCTGAGATCGAGGGCGCGTGGTACACATTCCAATCGGTCGCGTTGGAGAATGGGCCTCTGCAGGCCGCGGGTGGATTAGAGTTTTCTGCGTCGGGTTCAGAGAAAGATCTTGAGGATGCTGAGATCATTGTTGTCCCGGGTTGGCGGGGGAAAGATGAAGCCGTTCCTTTATCTATGTGCCGCGCCTTGCAGGCAGCGCATGAGAGAGGAACACGCATCGTGTCGATCTGTTCTGGCATATATGTTCTGGCGGCAGCTGGGTTGCTTGCCGGGCGCAAGGTTACGACACATTGGAAGTATGTGCACGATTTTGACGCAAGGTATCCGGAGGCCATTGTAGAACCAGATAGCCTTTATGTAGATGACGAGGATATCATGACTTCGGCTGGTAGTTCCGCAGGCATAGATTTGTGTCTGCATATCGTCAGGAAAGACTACGGTGCACGAATTGCAAATTCAGTCGCTCGTCGTTTGGTTATGCACGCGCATCGACAGGGTGGACAAACACAATATATTGAACAACCTGTGCCCGATGAGAACGAGGCCCACCGGCTATCCTCGACGCTGGTTCATATTAGGTCAAACCTCGACAAGGTTCACAGCGTATCTTCTCTGGCCAACCTGTCTGGCATGAGCACTCGTTCCTTTCAGAGAAAATTCACGACACTCACTGGAATGCCGGTGGGGCGCTGGATCATTCAGGAAAGACTAATGCGGGCGCGCACGCTTCTGGAAACATCACAAGCCTCCATCGATGACATTGCCCAAGCCGTTGGCGTGCCGACTGTCGAAGGTCTGCGCTACCATTTTCGCAATCATTTCGGGGTTAGCCCAGGCCAATATAGAAAACGGTTTTCACTCTAGATTTTCAATATTCAAAGGCCCCGCACTGATGTCGACTACTGAGCGGCAATATTAAAGTAGACGATGTCGGATGGAACAACACAAATCCGCGACGTTACATATTTTCGCGTCACTTCCCTGCCATGGCATTTAGCACAGCTTCTGATGTAATAACACCAACCGGGTGGGTTTTGTTGTCGGTGACGACGGCAATACCATTGCTGCTTCCTAACAAGGAGAAGCTTTCCTCCAAAGTGGCATCCTGATTGATACAGATCAGATCCTGTAACTCTGTCCCATTTGACATAAGGCCCTGAAAGCCATTTCGGGCGAGTGTGTCACGGTTGATAATCTTCTTAGCCTGACCATCTTTTGTTACGATTATAGCCGAATTGTCTTTCAGTAAACTCACACAACGACTTTCTGAAACGTCACTTAAAGGAAGGCTGGCTGCTGCCTCTGCAACGAATCCAACTGTAACAATTCTTGCTCGGTTCACATCACGGACGAAACGTTCAATGTAATCATCTGCCGGGTTGAGCAAAATATCCGATGCTGTTCCAACCTGCCGCAACTCACCATCTTTCAAGATGGCAATATTATCGCCAATGCGCAGGGCTTCATCAAGATCGTGGGTAATAAAGACAATGGTTTTTTGCAAACGCGATTGTAGCTCCTTAAGCTGGTCCTGCATGTCGTTTCGTATGAGCGGATCAAGGGCACTGAAAGCCTCGTCCATCAACAGAATTTCAGCATCTGTTGCCAATGCACGCGCCAAGCCAACCCGCTGTTGCATGCCGCCTGAAAGCTGGTTTGGGTAACGATGCTCAAAACCACTTAACCCAACAAGGTCGATCTGTTGCATGCCCTTTTCAATCGCCTCAGCTTTGGTCATGCCCGAGATAAGGAGGCCGTAAACAACATTTTCAAGAACGGTTTTATGCGGGAGCAAGGCAAATCGCTGAAACACCATTGAAATCTTATGGCGCCTGAAATCACGAAGCTCTGCTTCAGACATATCCATAACGTTTTCGCCATCAACCAGAATACGTCCAGCAGTTGGATCTATTAGTCGATTGAAATGACGGATGAGTGTAGACTTGCCTGAACCTGACAACCCCATAATCACAAAGGTTTTACCCGCAGGAATATCCAAGCTGACATCGCGCACACCAATAACATGACCATTTTTTTCCAGCAGTTCACTCTTGCTGATCCCTGCTTTAACAGATTCCATTACTGCGGCAGGATCGGAGCCAAAAACTTTATAGATGTTTTCAACTTTGATTTTGATAGGGTTGTTTGCCATTGGATTACTCCCCGATATTGAGGTGTTGCTGCATGCGGCGACCATAGGCCTGAGCAATGCGATCAAAAATAATGGCAAGAAACACAATGCCAAGCCCCGCCAGAAGTCCGCGACTGACTTCTAACCTCTGGATACCCTGAAGTACCTGATACCCCAATCCACCGGCTCCAATCATTGAGGCAATCACAACCATTGAAAGCGCCATCATAGTGGTTTGATTTATACCAGCCATTATGGTTGGCATTGCGAGTGGAATTTGCGCCGTTATCAGTCTTTGTCTGGTGGTTGCACCGAAGGCGGTTACACCTTCAATCACTTCTGCATCAACTTGGCGAATTCCGAGGTTGGTCAGACGGATCACAGGAGGAATTGCAAATACGATAGTGGCCAACAATGCTGGAATTTTGCCCGGTCCAAAAATCATAACAAAGGGTATAAGATATACGAAGATGGGCATGGTCTGCATAATGTCAAGAATTGGTAACGTGATCGATTGCATGGTGTTGGAGCGTGACATAAGAACGCCCACCGGTATGCCGATCAGAATGGCCAATAGCGTAGAGGTAATCATCAAGGCTATCGTCGCCATTGCCGGGTCCCAAATCCCAATAACACCGATCAAGAACATCATCACGCCTGTACTTAATGCGGCTTTCCAACTGCGGCAGGCTAGATACGTCAAGGCAACCAGAACCGCCAGCACAATATACCAAGGCAGCCATTGAAGAAACTTTTCCATGGCGATTAGCGCTTTGAGGATTGGGAGGAACATGATCTCCATGGCTTCGCCATAACTGGCAACAATCCAGTTAAAACCATCATCCATATTGATACGAAAAGAACGTGTATCAAATAATTTGGGGAAGTTTTCTGCCATGCCTGAACTCCATCTGCAACGATGCTATTAGAAACCCAACGATAGAAATCTCAGGCTCGCTTTTTTGTATAAAATATATATTCAGGAACGGATAACGAAATTCATCCGTTCCTGACATGGCTTGAAGGACTAAAACAAGCCATGGAGTAAATTAATCAAAGCGATGCTTTGACTTTGGCAGCCACATCTTCAGGAACCCATTTTGTCCAGATTGATGCGTAATTTTTCAGAAAATACGTAGCGACCTCTTCGGGGGAAGCCTTGTTGTCATCACCCCAAGCCAACACGGTGCTGATTTCTGCGTTTGGAACCTGTAATTTTGACAAAAATTCGGCAACATTTGGCGCCTTTGTTTTCATTTCGGTAACAACAGCGACAGCAACTTCACCTACGGCCCAGCCAGTGACTTCAGGATTGAGACAATTTTTATCGGTTAGGCATTTGAATTTCTCTGCATCATGCTTAGGCATATCAAGCTTCACAAGATTGTACTTACCGATAACATCTGTTGGTCCCCAATAATAACCAACAATTGGTTTTTTGCGGGTTACCTGACGAGCAAAAGATGCTTTCAGATTTGCACCGGAACCTGGTGAAAACAATTCGAATGTTTCATCAAGGCCGAGCGCCTTGAAGAGATTATTCGTGATAATCTCACAGCCCCAACCAGGAGGGCATCCGTACAAGCGGCCTTTTTCAAGATCTGAAATGTCCGCGAACAGTTTAGCATTTGCCTTTAGATCAGTGATTGACTTCAGATCTGGATTAGCTTTGGCAACATAATCAGGAATCCACCAGCCTTCTTCACCACCGCTGGCAAAAATGTCGCTGGCTTTATACACATTGCCCTTTGCGATCATTTTATCCCAAATTGTACTCGCGGTAGAAACCCACAATTCTGGCGCAATATGAGGCTTACCTTTAGTCAACATGGAGGTTGCTGTTGGCACGGTATCGCCGGGCACAATTTCAACATTGCATCCATAGCCGTCTTCCAGAATTGCACCGGTAATGTAGGCAAGTGAACTGGCAGACAACCAGGTCATTTCAGCAATCGTAATTTTGTCACTGGTACCGCATTCAGTCGCGGCAGCCGCTGGCATTGAAGCGGCAGCAATCAATCCGATTGATGTAATAGCTCCCAATGCTAAATTTCTAATTTTTTTCATTAATAGTCTCCCATTGTAATGGGCCCGTCCCAATTTCGCAGCGGCCCATTGATACTCTGCTGGAAATTAGAATGAGCGAAACATAAACTTCAGGCAAATCGAAACTATTTATGTTTAATTCAATTAAATTGAACTAATTTTTAATATACTGGCGGATACGGTCATGGAGCTCTGCATCTAGACTTACACCCTCACGCTCAATAGTTTTCCGGTTATCCTGTCGGCGAGAGCCTGGTAGGCGGCATCCATCCTGATCAGTAATTGCACCTGCAAGATCTAAAACTTGTTGCGAGAAAGTAGAGCCGGTAAAAGCTGAAGTGTCAAAAGCCATAAAGCACTGACCGGTTTTCGGTGGCCCTCCGGCTGTGCCGGAAAAAGGGCTCGCATCTTTGCTCAAGACAGATCCCGACAGACATGCCGCCATAATCTCCACCAATAACCCAATACCGAATCCTTTATACCCGCCAGAAGGGGCCATGGACCCTTTTAACGCGATCTTGGCATCTGTAGTTGGATTACCATCAGGATCCAATGCCCAATTTGGTTCAATCGGAATTCCAGTTCGTGACCGCAGTAAAATTTCAGATTTGGCGATAACACTTGCTGATTGATCAATGACGATAAGCGCATCGCCATTGCCGTCCGGGACAGCTATTGAAAATGGGTTGGTGCCGACCACAGGTTTTCTGCCACCAGCTGGTGCAATCGAAGCTGGTGCATGCGTAAAACAAAGGCCCAGCAAACCATCCTGCGCCAAACGTTCAGCATGATGACCGAGAACGCCGCAATTATAGGAATTATAAATGGTCATGGCGGCGACACCATTTTCCCGCGCAGCCTCACTCAGTGCCTGCCATCCCGCATCAATTGCCGGATGGGCAAAACCAGAGGCAGCGTCGACGCGAATTGCCCCTGGCCTTGAACGTTCAACAACCGGTTTAGCCATTCCATCGACTTTCCCGCAAGCAACATGTTCGGCATAGATAGGGACATATAGCAGACCATGACTACGAATACCGTCACGCTCAGCCTTCATTGTCGAGCGGGCAACTGATGCCGCATTTTGGGCGCTGGCTCCAGCTCCTTCGAGAGCTGCCTGGGCAATCTCTCCAACTTCTTCCAAAGTCATATGAATGTCAGACATAATTTTACCCGTTTCTATGTTTTAATCATTATCAGTGAGACCAGCACCGGCGCCGCCAGTTCTGGATTTCTTGCTTTCTGGAACATAAGTTTTAGCTGCGAGATTTTCAGCTTGTCGCCAAGCCTCAATAGCTACTTTCACACCCTGTATTGGTATGGAAGGTTTTGATTGAGTAACATCAGTTTTTCGACAAGTGAGAGCAATATCGCAGTTAGAGGAAGGCATCTCGCCCTGTGTTACCAACTCATCTGCCGTCACCTGTGCTTTTGCACCATTTGAAAAACAAAATTGAAACTCCATACCGTGATGCTCTGCGACGACGCCAGCAATGCCAATCATTAGTAACGCTGAATCTGCGTTGATCAAATAAGCTTCATTATAGCGTGCTTCACCAACAAGTAGGTCAATTACTGAAGGACCGCAAACTGCGATACGCGCGTCAGGAAACACCAAAGTGCCCTCATCGCTTACATGCATTTCAACTGTGCTCATGCCAGCAACAATGGCTGTCAGTACAGGATCTACACAGTCACACTCGCGAACGGCTAGCCACTTCGCTGCTTCGCCAATATCATCGGCCAAACCAACAGGCAGCCCAGAACCTATACTGGCCTTTCGCAAAGTAGTTGCTATCTCATACAAGGATACTCTCATCTCGCTGTTTCCTGTATAGGAAGCCACCAGTTATCTGTATTCGTGTTCCCAATATCTTCGAACAAAGGTGCACCCTGATACATATTAATCCGGGTCCAGAGATTTGATTTGGGGTCACATTTCGCCGCGCCAAAGAAAGATAATTTGCATCTCAGAATATCAAGTGGCATGCAATCCGCACCGATCAAGTTGTTCTTGATTTCTGAATATGGATGATGTTCTGACGTCTGCACCCTTCGGGCAATGTGGCGGTGTTGAGGATGGGCTAACAAAAACATTGCGATTGTTTGATGCGGGTCATTACTGGAAAGATCTTGATGAAATGCTTTAGCCTGACGGGCAATGTCCAGAGGCAACTCCAAGTCAGCCCCGAGTTCTTCTAATCGAATACCTAAGCGCGGCTCCAGTTTTTCCTCTGAAGTATACCAGAAAAATGTCGTGGCCTCCGGATGCTCAAAGTCCACATCAAGTGCCCATTGATAATTTTGTTCCAACAGTTGTAATAATTCCTGAAGCGCCATTGAGGGAACAAGCCTTTGTCCCTCATTGTCGGCCATGCGATCGCTCAGGTCGTCGATCAGTTCACCATGGGGTTCAAGCACCAGTGCGACAATTAGTTCCTGACATTCGATTGACCATTTGGCAGAAATAGTAATCAGTCGGTCCCAAGGATTTGGCAATTCAAGCCAACTCGGCGTTATCAAATAGTCAACTTCGACAAGATCGGTGCGTAAAACTTCGATACGGTTCATCTGGCGCTGATCGTCGACGTTCCATTGGTCTACATGAAGAAGCGCCCTCGTCAATAATTCTCGAACCTGGTTAATTATGGACGTATCGCTGGAGCCAATGGCACGAACACGCGCAAGAGCCGTTTCACGGGCCTTCATCCAGTTATTGAGTAATATATTATGTTTGATCAGGAAAGGCGCCATGCCCAAGCCAGTGGAATTTCCAATTCCGAGGGTCCTCTTCACCTCTTTGGCAAGCGGGACAAATTTTTGGGGATTACGCGCCTCAGCAATATGTTCAACGAGGTCATGTGTAAACCCGCGGATCAGCCAGACGGTCAACATTTCTGCTTGGAATGGGCCTGCTAATGCCGTGCGATCCGCTATCTGAACACGATCAGAAAACCCGAACTTGCCGTTGCCGTATACGGCCGTCGTCCGCATCAGATAGCCAATGGATCCAATCATATCTGTATCTGGCTGTTCTCCTTTTGACAGACAATCAACTACATGTTCAAAAAGCCGTACTGATTTATTCGCCCTGCTAAGCACCAACTCACTGGCTTCAAACCTGCCGGCCTCTTGTTTGGGGGCTTGTGCTTCAAGTCTATCAAGGTCCTGTCGATTGGGCACGCCATCAAATAGAGTAAAACTGGCATCCCAAGCTTCCGCTATGACCCGATCCGTGCGGCGTTCAGGATCCAAAGGCGTAGAAAAGGCGACAAGGCTGTAGATTTTCCCGCCAAGCTGAACGGAGTAAACCGCGCTGCCATAACCATCTTCATCCATTTCCCATACTGGGCGAGTGACTTCTGCATTTTCATTGCTAAGTCGGCGGACAAGAACGCGCATGAAGCTCAGACGGGTTGGAAACGCTGATCCCATACGCGTGAGGTTCATGACCTCATCCGGAGATCTTAACGATGCCTTTAGGTGGGTTTGTTCCTGCGGTAAATCTGCAAGTGTCATTTCACCTCCGGTTCAAAGGACTGTTCATAAAAACGCAGCCAATTCCCCCCCATAATCGCGGATACTTCATCACTTGAAAAGCCTACATCTCCCAACCCATGACTGATGTTGGAAAAATGCCCATTATTGTCAAACCATCCAAGTTCTGGTGGAAAACCAGCAGCAGCAGCTGATCCCTCACCGTAGTCTAATTTCTTTGACCAGCGTCCATTGCGCATCCATGTGACAATCTCGTCTGGCTGATCCTGGCAAAGGTCTGAACCGATACCAAAATGTTCAACTCCATAGCGATCTGCGGCATGTGCGATCATTTGGCAGAAGTCATTAAGCGAGCAAGCTGATTTGCCTTTAAGGTGATGGGGGTATAGAGAGAACCCCATCATCCCGCCCGATTGTGTCAGCGCCTTGATGACCTCATCAGATTTATTTCGCAACGCTGGATGCCAATCTGATGGATTGGCGTGAGTAATGGCGATGGGGCGCTCGGAAATTTCTATAGCTTGCAGTGTTGAGAGATCACCTGAATGGCTCATATCAACCACTAGTCCGACCCTATTCATTTCTGCAATTACTTGCCGTCCAAAACGGGTAACCCCTGTATCCACTTCCTCATAACAACCCGTGGCGAGTAAAGACTGATTGTTGTAGGTAAGCTGCATGAAACGCACACCAAGCGTGTGACATATTTCAATTAAACCCAAATCGTCTTCGATAGGTGATGGGTTTTGAAACCCAAAAAAGATTGCTGTCCGGTTTTCAGCCTGTGCACGGCGAATATCGTTTCCGTTTTTTCCCAAAAAAATTAGATCCGGATATTGTTCAAACCACCGGTTCCACTGTTCAAGGTTAAGCACCATTTCGCGAAAGGTTTCATGATAGGCAATCGTTACATGAACGCCATGAACGCCACCTGCCTGCATTTCACGAAATATTTTTTCTGACCAGTTTGTATACTGCAAACAATCAATAATGGGGGCTTCCGACATAAAGATTACTCCGGTTCACCTGCATATATATAGGCTGTTTTGATCTGCGTGTAGAACTCAGCTGCGCCGCGCCCTTGCTCGCGAGGGCCAGAACTTGAATTCTTCCGGCCTCCGAATGGTACATGGTAATCAGTACCTGCCGTTGGGAGATTGACCGTTACACAACCGGTTTCTACATTCCTGCGAAAATGCGTAGCACGCGCAATCGACTGGGTAAAGATACCTGCCACCAATCCGTATTCAGTATCGTTAGTGATTGCCAAACCTTCTTCATAAGAACTGATGCGTTGTACTGCAGCAATCGGGGCGAACATTTCCTCACGATTGAAATCCATATCATTGCTTGTCTCGGTTAGCAGTGCCGGAGACATGTAGTATCCCTCTTCTGCCAAACTGAGCTGCTCCCCACCTGTTATGATATTAACCCTATGTTCGCGTGCCCGGTCCATCCAGTCAAGATTGGATTTTAATTGCCCTGCACTAACAACGGGACCCATCTGGGTACCCTCTTTCAATGCATGGCCAACTTTGATTTTATTTAATGTATCTGCCAGCTTTTCAACAAAAACATCATGCACGTCACTATGCACCAGTAACCTAGAAGAAGCCGTGCATTTCTGCCCGGTGCTGGAGTAACCACCAGCCATGGCGGCTGCAACCGCCATATCAATATTCGCATCTTCCATCACGACCAGAGCATTCTTTGAGCCAAGTTCCAATTGGTATTTGGTCAGGTTCGGCGCAGCGGCTGCAGCTACCTGACGGCCAACAGCATAGGAGCCCGTAAACGTAACAGCATCCACTCCACGGTGTCCCGCCAAACCATTGCCAATGATTGAACCCGGACCCATAACAAGTTGAAATGCCCCATCTGGCAATCCAGCGCGCGAAATAATTTCTGCCAATGCCCATGCAGAAGCAGGTGTCTGGTTTGCCGGCTTCCAAATTACAGCATTGCCATACGCTAGAGCCGGAGCAATTTTCCAACTTGCCGTTGCTGTTGGAAAATTCCAGGGTGAAATTACGGCCACAACGCCCATTGGCTCGCGGCGTACGTCAATTTCAATATCTGGTCGTACGGAATCTGCATTCTCGCCTAACTGGCGTAGCACTTCTGCTGCATAGTAAGTAAAGAATTGCCCTGCCCGATAAACTTCACCTTTACCTTCAGCCAGCGGCTTCCCTTCTTCACGGCTAAGAAGTCTTCCAAGCTCTTCCGAGCGTGCCATCATTTCTCGGCCGATCATATCCAACGCAACTTGGCGCGCTTCAATTCCCATATTTCGGCAGGCAGGCAACGCGTTACGGGCAGCCGACACTGCTATCTCGAGTTGCTCAACGTTTGCTTGGGCATATTCCCCGATAACATCGCTAACGTCCGATGGGTTTCGGTTTTCTATTGAATCTGCACCTGAAAGCCAGTCATTGGCGATAAGGTTTTTGAATGATTTGCTCATATAAATCTCCTGTTGAGAACAAAATCTATCAATTCTTTACTTCAATCAAACAGAAATATTTGCTATAAGTTTCAAAATAATTGAAATGGTGATGATTTGATTAAGTTGGAAGCACTTCGGGTTTTTGTGACTGTTGCAGAGTTAGGCAACATCAAGGAAGCATCAGAACAAATATGCAGAACGGCCTCTGCTATCTCCATGACGCTTAAACAATTGGAAGAAGAGATTGGCGGGCAGCTATTTGAAAGCGACCGTAAAAACAATCTTACGGCGTTAGGGGAATTCGTGTTACAAACTGGACGAATGCAGGTAAGCAATTACGACAAAGCCATCGCAACAATCCACGCATATGCAAAAAACAAGATTGGCCATTTGACTTTGGCTTGTGTGCCATCAGTTGCAGCCAATCTAATCCCTTCATTGTTTCCGGGATTCATAAAAAATCGCCCCAATGTGGTCATGGAATTACTTGATATCGACAGCCGTGCTGTTCGTTTAATGCTGGAAACCGGGCAAGCTGATATTGGTATTGCTGGCCAACCGATAAAGGATACATTGGTCACATTTGAGCCCCTATTTCGCGATCAGTTCAAGGTCATATGCAGCACAGCATCGGCTCTTTCAAAACTTGAGAGAGCCGTTAGATGGTCTGATTTGGAAAATGAAATTTTGATCCTGAATGGAGCATCAGACAAAATCACGTCACCACAATATCAAGAATTGGCCGACAAGGCGTCCCTTACAGTAAGGAATGTGACCTCCCTGCTCGCGATGACTAAATCAGGCCTAGGCATTACACTATTACCCGCCTTGGCAACCACTCATCTGCTCGCTGGGTTAGCAGCCCTTGAACTTGAAGATACAAGTGTAGAACGCGTTGTCGGATTGATTGAACGTCGCGGCGTCACCCGAAGCCCCGTCGCTGCCGCATTTCGTGAACACGTTCTTGATAAAATGCCAGTTCTTGTGGAACAGATCGGCGTAAAGGAAATCCCCGAACAACGGCCGTAAAACAGAATATGAACGGTTCGGTTAATCTACCTGCGCGCCCTTTACTTCATAGCCAAACTCCTCCGACATTTCAGTGAGCCATTCCCAGAAACTTTCAGCAAATCCCCTGAACAGCAACAGTTCAAATTCGTTCGTTCCAGTACAGGCAACATGTACGCCAACATGGGCCATTTGGGTGACAGCGCAGTGTCCTGTTCCAAAGACACGCGGGTGCAAATCCACCGACGTGCCCTTTGACAGAACATTACGCGCGTGGATACCGGTGACAGAGAGCGTGAGACGGCCGTGACTTTGATCGGTTATTGAGGCAAGCCCCTCCAGCGATCTAGCGAGTTGCTCATATAGATCACCTTCTTCAAGATCATTGGATGTGACAATCCATTGCTCCGCTCCTGTCCAGTGAATGGTTACGTTACGGCCTGTTGCTGATCGCCCTGGCAGCGGACAGGTCACGCCATAACTCTTTTCCATCAGCTCGGAAACGGCACTCGATTTTCCATTTCGGGCAATAATCATTACGATCGACATTGGATGACGAATGGACAGCGACACTCCAGCATCCTCACCAGTTTCCATACCAAACCGACCGTTCTGAATCTTACTGTCGAGCGGCGACATGCGCTTCATCTCCAGTGTTGGCAAAGCTTCCTTGGCAACACTCAAAGTTGTTGCGTGCAGTTTGAGGTGCTCTTTGTCATAAAAAACCGGATCACAAATCGTGGCATGTACATAATTTTTCCGAAGATCATCCCATACCTGCACAACTTCGTCATATCGTTTTCGACCATTATTAACCAAGGCCAACGCAATCCACTGTTCGGCCATAGGAGAATAGGTGCTTGAAGTAATGTAACCTTGGTCGTTTTTCATCGAAGGCTCATCCCCAATATTTAAGATATGAGCTCCCGGTAAGATTTCTTCAGTCTTATTGAGAGGCAAAAGACCAACCACATTCCAGCGGTTCGGCTCGTGAAAGGCCTCTCGGGTCGCCATGACGCGACCGATATAATCTTTCTTGGTCGACATCATTTTACCAAGACCTAAATCATATGCTGTGGTCGTTCCATTAAGCTCACCCCCTGCAACATGTCCTTTTTCGATGCGCATGACTTTCAGAGCTTCTGTACCATATGGCATAATGCCAAATTCTGCTCCAGCATTCATAATCAGCCGTATGATCAAGTCACCGAAATCAGCGGGAACGGAAAGCTCGTACGCAAGTTCCCCAGAAAAGGAAATACGGAAAAGTCGTGCTTTGATACCGCATTCAAGAGTTACTTCACGTGCCCCCATATAAGGAAATGCATCATCAGAAATATCGTCCGCAACAATCTTTTGCATTGTACTTCGCGCTTGTGGTCCAGCCACAGCCAGCTGAGCCCATTGTTCGGTTACGGAAACACATTGAACATCCAATTCTGGCCATAATGCCTGAAGACAAAACTCCATGTGAGACAGCACTCCGGCCGCTTTTGCCGTTGTCGTCGTCATGAAATAATGATCATCAGATAAACGACTTGATGTCCCATCGTCATAAACAAGGCCATCTTCACGCAACATCAAGCCGTAGCGAGCCCGCCCAACAGGTAGCTTTTTCCAACCGTTGCAATACAGGCGGTTCATAAATTCAGCGGCATCTGGTCCCTGCACGTCTATCTTACCCAAGGTCGACACGTCACACACACCAACATTTTCACGGGTGTTTTTCACTTCGCGGATCATGCTGTCTTGCCAAGTCGCATCTCCCTGCCGGGTAAACCACATTGGCCGATACCATAAACCGGTTTCAACAAATACCGCCGTATGTTCTTTTGCCCATTGGTGAGTTGGTGTTAGGCGCGAAGGCTGAAAATGATGACCGCGGAAAGGTCCGGACAACGCTCCAAAACTCACAGGTGAATAATTTGGTCGATACGTGGTGGTACCCACATCCGAAATACTTTTACCCGTTGCTTCGGCCAAAATTGCCAGACCATTAATGTTCGACAATTTGCCCTGATCTGTGGCCATGCCGAGTGTGGTATATCGCTTGGTTAGTTCAACATCCGTATACCCTTCGCGGGCTGCCAGAGGCACATCATTTACCGTGACATCATTCTGAAAATCGACAAATGCTTTGCCAGTCGATTGGGCCACGCTCCACAGCGGCGAGATACTGAATGTTTGATTACTGCTCACATTTGGCACGTCATTAATGGCGACTTCAAATCCTAAACTCTGCACAGCAGCAAGGCCTTTTTCAGCGCCATCGGCTAAGCATTCAGACAACAAGAATTTGCCCGCAGCTGCGCCAACCGCTACCAATCCCTCTCCGACATCTGGAGATACAAAAGCAGCTATATCCTCGCTCCATACCGGTTTTTTTCCGCGATGACACGCCAGATGTACAATCGGATTCCAGCCGCCAGACATGGCGACAAAATCACAGTTGATGCGCTGGCTGCCTTTTCCCGCAGAATATTCAACAGAGGTAATTTCCTTGCCCCCTTTGACATCAGTGATGACCGCACCCCTAATAACCGGCACTTCACCTAGGTCAGGATCAGAGATCTCAAGCCGACTGTCCAGCACGGCTGCGACATCCACACCCTTCGCAATCAACGCCCGTGCAGCTTCGTAACCTGATGAGTTATTAGTGAAAACGACAGCCCGCTTGCCCGGCGACACCGCAAATCGGGCAAGGTATGTACGTATCGCTGATGCCAACATGACACCGGGTCTGTCATTGCCACCAAAAACAAGGGGCCTTTCTTCGGCTCCAGACGCCAACACAGCACGCTTTGCATTTATCCGCCATGTGCGTTCTACCGGCTTAAAAAGGGACGGATTGGCGACATGCTTCTGCACGCGCTCATGAGCCCCAAATATGTTGCCATCGTACCAGCCAAACACGGTCGTCCTCGGCAAAACACGCACCTCATCCATTGATGAGAGCTCAGCAACGGCCTCCGAGAGCCAGTTACGTGCTGATTTGCCCGAGATCATCTCATCTTCGTAAAGCAATGATCCGCCGAGAATGGCACCTTCATCAGCTATAATAACGCGTGCGCCGGACCGAGCAGCGACCAAGGCCGCCATCAATCCTGCAGGGCCTGAGCCAATGACTAAGAGATCGCAAGTGTCATACGCTTTTTCATATCGATCCGGATCCGCCTTATAGGTGGCCGAGCCTAATCCAGCCGCCTTACGGATCAATGGCTCATATATCTTTTCCCAAAAACTCTTTGGCCACATAAAAGTTTTGTAATAAAAGCCGGCGACCAAAAAGGGTGATAGTATTTGGTTGATTGCACCAATATCATAATCCAGCGAAGGCCAACGGTTTTGGCTCTTGGCAACAAGGCCGCTTGACACCTCCGCCATTGTTGCCCGTACATTCGGCTCTTTGCGGCCACCCTCCCCTATTTCGACCAAGGCGTTAGGCTCCGACGATCCTGCAGTAACCGGCCCGCGAGGCCGATGATATTTGAAGCTACGGCCCATCAGATTGACACCATTGGCAATCAAGGCTGACGCCAATACGTCGCCCTCAAAACCTGAATATGTCTTACCATCAAAGGTAAATTGAATAGGCTTATTACGGTCGATAAGACCACCTGAAGAAAGACGAAATCCGCTCATGATGACGGTCCTTCTTTTGTAGGCGCGTCTTTAGTCATTTTCAGATCGACGGCATGGGAAAGCTGCTTGGATATAGAATGCTCACTGGCAATTACAACGGAATAGATTTCATGCGTAATGGTATTGCGCGTGACGACCAACCAAACCCGACAGCCGCCGACATGGTGCCAGTACTCTTCAAATTTGCCTTTGGGGTTATCACGCAGATAAACATAATCATGCCACTCAGCCTCCAGTTTCATATCCATATTGGCAGGATCACTGGTACCGGGACGCATCGTAGTTGCATCTCCGCGCATAGAAAATTCTTCGATTGGACGAACGCCACAGTAAGGACAATGAATGGACATAATTTTCTACTCCCTCAGTGAAGATTAGGCGTGGCGCCCATCCCTTTTTCATCAAGCATGTTGCCTGACTTAAATCTATCCAATCGGTATGCTGCACTCAAATCATGCGGCGAATCCGTCGCAATGGTATGGGCAAAACACCAGCCAGAAGCTGGTGTCGCCTTAAAACCGCCATAGCACCATCCGCAATTCAGATAGAGACCATTAATATGAGTTTTGTCGATTATGGGAGACCCATCCATAGACATATCCATGATGCCGCCCCAAGAGCGCAGAACTTTAATCCGGCTGAGGCCTGGTATCATTGCAACACCGGCCTCGATAACATGTTCGACCATGGGCAGATTACCGCGTTGTGCATAACTGTTATATCCGTCAATATCACCGCCAAAGACCAACCCGCCCTTGTCCGACTGAGAAACATAGAAATGACCCGCGCCAAAAGTAACCACATTGTCTAAATACGGTTTTATGCCTTCGGACACGAATGCCTGCAGCACATGGCTCTCGATGGGTAATTTCATCCCCGCCATTGACGCTACCTGACTTGCATGCCCGGCAACAGCCATACCAACTTTTTTAGCACCAATATAACCTCTTGAAGTTTCTATGCCGAGGACTGTGCCATTTTCTATTTTGAAACCCTTCACTTCACAGTTCTGAATAATGTCGACACCGCATGCATCTGCACCACGCGCGAACCCCCAAGCCACACCATCATGACGCACCGTACCGCCGCGCTGCTGCATCAGTCCGCCTTGGATTGGAAACCGGGCATTTTCATAATCCAGATAAGGAAGCTTTTTCCGCAGCTGTTCACGGTCAAGCAACTCGGCATCAACACCGTGGAGACGCATGGCGTTCCCTCGTCGCGCGTAATCATCACGTTGGGTTTCAGAATGGTACAGGTTGATCACACCGCGCTGGGATACCATTGCGTTGAAGTTCATATCCTGCTCCAGATTTTCCCAAAGCTTCATCGACCATTCGTAAAATGGCTCATTGCCGTTAAGCTGATAGTTTGAACGAATGATCGTTGTATTACGGCCAACATTGCCAGACCCAATCCATCCTTTTTCCAATACAGCCACATTGTTAATGCCGTGCTGCTTAGCCAGATAATAAGCTGTCGCAAGCCCATGACCGCCACCACCAATAATGACAACATCATAATTGGGCTTAGGTTCTGGGTCTCGCCATGCACGTCCCCAGTGCTTGTGGCCAGACAAGGCATTCTTCATCAATGAGAAAACTGAATATTTCACCGGCGCAAGCTCCCCTATCTCCGTAATTTTATCTCCCTAGTCTGACAGGAACAAATGATAAGGGATTGCATAATAGGGACATAAATTTGTATTATAGAGCCATGAATTCTACTAAATTAAACATAGATCACAAAGTTCAGACCATCGGATTTTTACTCATCCCCGGATTTGCGCTTATGTCTTACGCCTCTGCCATAGAGCCATTGCGTGCTGCAAATCAATTAGCGAAACAAAATCTTTTTGATTGGGTACATATTACTCCGGATGGTCAGTTGGCTACGGCAACTTGCGGGGCCACGATACCGAACACTGTAAAAATAGGTAATCAACCAAAACTGGATATATTATTCGTCTGCGCTGGTGGCGATCCAGCCAGTTTTGAGGACATCGCAACCTTTGCTTGGTTACGCAAACTTGCAAAGCACGGCATTCGCCTTGGCGGAATTTCTGGTGGCCCCTTTATTCTTGCTCATGCCGGCGTGATGAACGGCCGCCATATGACAATCCACTGGGAGCATGCTCCCATACTCGCGGAAGCATATCCGGATCTCCTGTTAACGCGCTCGCTTTATATCTTTGACCGCGACAGGGTGACCTGTGCTGGGGGTATTGCCTCCCTCGACATGATGCATGCGCTCATTACCGAACGCTGCGGCACAGATTTCGCCACTCAAGTTTCAGATTGGCTGTTGCATAACGAAATCCGCCCAGCAAGTGGGCCGCAACGCAGCTCTCTCACTGAACGATACGGTGTTCACCGACGTGAATTGATTACAGCTTTGGAGCTAATGGAGCACAATATTTCAGAACCACTTGATCGCAGGTCCGTCGCCGCGCACGTGAATTTATCAACCCGCCAGCTCGACCGGCTATTTTCTCAGCAGCTGGGAAAAGGATTTTCCGTCCATTACAAATCCATCCGATTACAGCGTGCGCATGATCTACTCCGCAGCTCACCTTTAACGATTACCGAGATTGCTTTCGCCTGCGGTTTCTCCAGTGCCAGTCACTTTTCCCGTACCTATCAGAGCACATTTGGCCAAAACCCAAGTTCGGCACGCTTCAAACAATAAAATTACGCATATTCTCAGTAGTCTAATTTCAGCTGGCTACGGTGTTGAAAATCGGCCTCTGGGCAGCACGTCGTTCTCATCAGAAATCTAATTATCGTCAAAAATTCTCGTTGGTTTATCATCGATGCTCAGTACATTTTTTCTGCGCCAGAATTTCTTCACGCCTTCTTGTCCCATATTTTCGAAATATGGAACAAGTTCTTCTTCACCGCGGCTTTGAACAAAATCCATAACAGGAACACCTGTACCACATGAGGATTGAACGAGATCAATGGTCAAATCAAAAATTTGTCGACTTCCGGCGATCTCAGGAAACTCGCTCAGGATTGACGTCCAATCAGGATCTCGCGGATGAATAATTTTGGCCTGTCCATAGACACGGAGAATGAGAGCCTCACCTTCAAAAGCACAAAACATCAATGTCATGCGGTTCACGTCCACAAGATGTGCCGCTGTTTCGTTGCCACTTCCGGTTAGATTAAGCCATATAATTCTGTTGTCGCTCATAATGCGGAGCGTATCCATTCCCTTTGGAGAAACATTTACATGCCCACCGCGTCCCGCCGTGGCGACAAAAAACATCTGTTGAGCTTCAATGAATTTTTGGTTCGTTTCACTTAGCTTATTCGTTTTTCCCATATTTCAGCCCTCCAGTTCAATATACCAAAGTGAAACATGCGGAGAACAAAATAGCAACCTTTACGCTCTCAACAAAAATAAATGTGACTATATCTGCAGTGTTGTGTGTAAAGTCTAGCGAAGTTGAATTTTATAACTTCGCCATCGCGCGCCAATGAAAACAATTGTTAATCTTGAGGAATTTAAATTCTCCAATGAATTTTTATGTATTCATCAAAGATGGCACGGCTGACAATTTCTCTGCTAAGTGTTCTGTGAAAACGTAAGTCGAAACAATATTTTTGTTCAGGAACAATGCCACTAGTTGCTCTTATTTAATACCTGCACCAATAGAAGGATTGAAAAATGGATCTAAACTTAAGGAACAAATCCGTACTGATTACCGGGGCGTCAAAGGGGATCGGAAAGGGTGTTGCTATGTCAATGGCGGCGGAAGGCTGCAATCTTCATTTAGTTTCACGAACCCGCAAAGATCTTGAGGCAACTGCTTCAGAGATCGTAGACAATTTCAGTGTGAGGGTTGAACTCCATGACAAAGATTTGAGCAAAAACAATGCCGTCAGTGAATTGATTACGACAGCAGGCGTTCCCGACATTCTAATTAATAATGCCGGCGCAATTCCAGCGGGCACCCTTGAAGCCGTTGGAGAAGCTCGATGGCGAGAGGCTTGGGATCTGAAGGTTTTTGGTTACATCAACATGTGCCGGACTTTCTATGCAGCGATGAAGGAGCGAGGACATGGCGTAATCATAAATGTAACCGGGCTTGCTGCTGATCGCACTGACGCAGATTATATTGCGGGCACAACCGGTAACTCCGCTCTCAATGCCTTCACCAAAACGCTGGGCAGTCGAAGTCTGAATGATGGTATTCGTGTTTTGTCTGTCAGTCCTGGCGCAGTAGAAACTGAACGGTTGGTTGGTCTGATGCGCACCCGGGCCGAGGCTGAATTTGGAAATTCTGACCAGTGGCAAACCTACTTGTCTAAACTACCTCTTGGCCGCGCCGCGTCGGTAAAGGAATGTGCGGAAGTTGTGACTTTCATGGCATCGGATCGTGCAGCATACATGAGCGGTACAGTGGTCACAGTTGACGGAGGCCATGGCGCCAATAACGGTAGTTTTACGTAAATACCATCACTCAATATCAGTATTGGAGAGAAATAAAAATAAATGACAAAACATTCTACAGGGTATGTCCATCACAAAGCCAAAAATGCGATATGGGAACAAGGATTTCGGGAATACTTTGAATATCGCGATTTGGAACTTGGAAATGCGACAAATGGCGGACACTACGCTCAAGTCATCCGTGCAAAAAAGGCATTCACCGGTGGTACCGGGCATCACGCACATAATGTCCCGTTTCATTGGACTTATATTCTAAAAGGCTGGATCGAGTTTGATTTTAAGGGTGTGGGCGTTACCAAACTCGAAGCCGGCGATTGCCAATATATGCCAGAAGGTTGTCATCATGAACTGATGGCCTGTTCAGATGATTTGGAAATGATAGAAATGTACTCACCCGGAGAAATTGGGGACATCAAAATTCCCGACTGGCGTAAATAGTTAATTTCCGCAGCTGGCCACCTGAGGTTGACATTATTGAACATCATTCCATTTTGAATTAAGAAGGCGCTATGCGCGTACAATGCCTTGTGAGGTTCCATCTAGATGTGGATAAGAAAAGCTAACGAAAAGATAATTGTTATACTAATTGGCATATTGATGTTTGCCTCTTTTGACATTTCTTACGCAGCCCAGAAAACACTCAATGTTGGCATTGGAATTACGGGCGGACAACAGCGTTCCGCATATGATCGGGTCGCAAAAATATTTGCAGGTGAAAACCCTGACACGCGTATTCACTATACTATGACGCTGGTTACCGACTACAAAGAAAAATTTCCTGATTGGCTGAAATCAAAGAGGGGTCTTGATGTCCTCTATTGGCAAGGTGGAGAGCGGCTATATTCATACATCAGGGAAGGTTATATCCTTCCAATTGATCGAATCTGGTCAGAAGAAGGTTGGGATCTACAATTTACAAACGCCGCGAAAAAAGCTGTAACGTTTAAGGAAAGCATCTACGCCGTTCCGACATCCTACTATCAATGGGGTTTCTACTATCGGAGATCCTTGTTTGATAAACTTTCTATCTCCCCTCCTGAAACTTGGCAAGAGTTCCTCATTTTGTGCCAACTACTGAAATCTCACGGCATTACACCGATCACAATAGGGACAAAAAATCATTGGACGGCTGCCGCATGGTTCGATTACCTCGATTTGAGAATAAACGGCTTTAAATTTCATAAAAATCTTCTGGCTGGGAACACATCCTATACATCGCCTCAGGTGAGAAAAGTATTCGAAGTCTGGAAATCCCTTGTTGATAAACAGTATTTCACTACAGATGCGAATTTGTACAATTGGACAGAAGTTCTGCCGCTACTCTACAGAAATAAGGGGGGCATGCTGCTAATGGGAAATTTCGTCACAAACAAGTTCTCCAGCGTCATAGTTGAAGATATTGATTTCTTTCGCTTTCCCCTTATGGCTAACAACATACCTGTTTCAGAAGAAGCCCCAACGGATGTATTTGTTATTCCGAAAAACACACAAAACGAGACTTTGGCGGAAAAGTTTATCGCTTTTATGGGAAGAGCGGACATTCAGGGGATGTTGAACAAACATCTTGGCACTATTCCACCAAATATAAATGCAGAAATCAGTGACAATCATTTTGTACAAAAAGGCGTTGATACATTACTTAAGGCTGAAGGAATAACCCAATACTTTGACAGAGATGTTATCAAAGAGATGTCGGGCCCCAGCATACGCATTTTTTCAAGTTTTCTTCAGTCCGGAGATATTGATAAGGCTGTTACAAGGTTAGAGGCAGAACGGATAAAAAATTATAAGACGACTAAAATCAGCAAAGAAGAATAGTTTGATAAGCCTGCGCTAATCGACGAACTTACTAACAATTTCTTGAATTTTTCCACTTTTTTTCAGCCTATATATTTCAATATCAAATTTGATTGAAAAATCCTTTTTGTAAGGAAAATTCTTTTCGGCATCGACGTCAGTATAACCTAAATACCCTTCATTACTGGAAATAATCTCGGCTTCTTCCAAAATCACACCTGTATCATATTTTTGATACTCACCTGTTTTCTTCAACTGCTTAACGTACCATGCAAAAGGCAGTTTAGATGCAATCGTACAATCAGCTCTTCTTTTCAATAAAAAGGGAATTGTACTTTTTACATCCTTTACCAATTGTACTTTGATTTTGTTATCTGCCACCAATTCGTCAAATTTTGAACCTGCACGACCATCTCCGCGCCACATAACAAACCTCAACCCCTGATAATCATAGGGGAAATTTACCCGTGGTTTATAGAGCGCTTCTTGGTTGCAAATCACCACATCATATTGTGTAAATAAAGGAAGCGAATACGGCCAAATATAGGGGCGTTTAGGCTCTGCATCTGTTAGCCAGTCATGCGCATGAAAATAGGGTGGAAGAATGGCGAAAGCTTTTCCTGATTTAGTTTCTTCTTTTGCTCTTGACCAAGGAACGACATTAAATTTGACGTCATAGTTCGGCATCCTAGATACGGCTGTTTTTATTATTTCAACATAAACACCAGTCAGTTTCCCCTGGCTATTTTTAAAAGCCAATGGTGGCAGGACGTCATATGTATAGATTTCCACTTTCTCCGCCGAAAATGCGATAGAAAACGAAAAAATATAAGTAAGTAACGAAAGGACTATTTTAGTCATTAAACCTCAGGGTTAGAGTGTTGCCTCTGCCAGCTACGCGATAACTATTTAGTCTTTAATACAGGCTTCAGATCATATTGAACTGATACTCTGTGTAAGCTTTAGGCACATATCGAGAAACAGTTTATACATTTACACTAATATCAACAACAGGAATACAATGGAGCAGATGTCCGCATTGAGTCAACAGTAAGCCTGTTAAGCGGTTGCAATAACAGCTCCTCTCAGCCTCTGTCAAACGAGGCTGAAGCTAACACCTATGCCTGTGGCTATTGTTTCACACTGGTGTTCAATCAAAATCTCGCGCCGATACATTAAAATCATTCAATTAATATGTACTAATTCCCGCAGACTTATTAGTGTGTAGATTACAATATCAACAAGCATTAGCTCGGTGGGTATAGCATGGCAGCGGTTCGAATATGGGGAGTGCTTCTTGTCTTGCTTCTGTCTGTGACGGCGCCAATGGAAGCTGAAAGCCAGTCGCTCGCAGAGAAAAAAGAAATCGTGTTAGGTGGCAGTGATTCTCAAAAAAATGGCTTTTACGGTAGATGGCTGGACCTAATCTATACAGAGGCATTTAAGCGACTTGGATACAAATTTCGGTACATGGGAGTTCCAGCAAAACGCTCCAGCGTTTTATCTGATGCGGGCAAAACCGACGGAGAGATATCCCGCGTTTCTAGCTATGGAGAGTTGCATTCAAATTTGGTCAAGGTACAGGAGCCGAGTTTTGTAACTCGATTTTCTGCATACTCAGCTCGCAAAGGGTTGGTCATTGATGGGTGGCAGAGTTTAAAGGGGAAAGACATACATGTTGATTATTTGCGTGGCATCAAACTTATTACATCCAAACTCCCACATTATGTTGAGGCAGATAGAACTTCTGAAGTAAATAGCAATGTCGCCGGCCTAAAACGATTATTATTAAAGCGGTCAGATGTCTTCATTGGCGGTGAAAGTAACATCGATGAAATTCTGATGACGGACAGGTCGTTTCGACAGAAAGAAATAACTAAAGTCGGCGTTATAGAAGAGATCTCTGTCCATGCTTGGCTTCACAATAAGAATGCTACCTTGGCACCCCAATTGAGCAAAGTGCTGCAAGAAATGAAAACTGAGGGGCTAATATCAAAATTTAAGATACAGGCTCAATAATAGCGGTCCATTTTTTATCAATCATATGCAGAAAACTTGTAGTCCTATACCCTAACGCCAGTCACATATTCTTATAACCGTAGGCCCATCGGCTTCCGGCTTCATTACTGGTGATTACGTCATGAACTGTATGCGCCGGAATAAACACCTCATCCCCAACTGAAGTTTTATATTCGACGCCGTTCACATTAATCGTAACATTCCCCTCTAGAGGCACAACAATTTCATCCACTGAATGGATGAACCCCATCCAGCGCTGCCCCGGGACGTCTTCAAATATATCGAAGCTGTACCCTCTTTCGTGAAACTCTTGTTTGAGTTTAGTAATTTCTATCATACTTAAACTCCTACTGACTGGAAGTAATGCCGCCATCCACATACATAATCTGACCCGTAACAAAACCTGAAGCTGGCGAACAGAAGAAAGTTGCAGGACCAACAATATCTTTAGGATCCGCTATCCGGCCAAGTGGAATGCGATCCAGTAACCCCTGCCTAAATTCATCGTTTTCCATCACGTGGCGGATCATTTCAGTATAAACAAATGTGGGTGCAACTCCGTTTACAGTGATCCCAGAGGGCGCGAGTTCCATTGCATGCTGCTTAATCATCATAACCTGGCCACCTTTGGTGCTGCAGTAAGCAGAATACCCGCGATCACGCAGACCCAGTTGAGATCTGACAGACAATAGATGAACTTGTTTGCCGCCGTTTCCCGCGGCTACCTGATGTTTTGCGACTGCTTGGGCCAAGAACATTGAAGCTTTCAGATTTACTTCATAAACCTCATCAAAGGCTTCTTCTGTTACCTCTAACAATGGCTGTTCGATTTGAATACCAACGCAGTTCATTAGAATATCAATTTTGCCAAAATGATCGACTACGGCATCTACTGAATCGTGAATTTCGCCAACCGATTTAACATCAACAGCAATGCCTTTAGCCTGAAAACCCGAACTGTTAAGTTGCTCCGCAAGTGCAGATGCTTTTTCAACACTTCGGCCACCTATGACAACAGATGCACCGGCACTCGCGAGCCCCCACGCAATAGCTTCCCCAATACCACCATAACCGCCAGGTAAATAGGCCACTTGTCCACTAAGATCGAATAAGCCTGCGAGTTCAGTTTTGAAATCAATTTTCGGAGTAATATGCTCATTCATAATTAGTCTTCTTTCTTAATCTAGATGTAGGCCGCCGTTGATGTCGATCACTTCACCTGTGATAAACCCCGACATTGGAGACGTGAGGAAAGAGACGACATGAGCCACTTCATCACCTTCACAGAAGCGCTTAACTGGTATCGAATTCAAGAGTTCCTGACGTTGCGCTTCAGAGAGCTGCTCCATTACCATCGGTGTATTTATATAAGCGGGAGAGATCCCATTTACGGTCACTCCGTCAGCTGCGGCTTCTCTTGCCAATGAGAATGTCAGAGCCGTCATACCGCCTTTTGATGTTGTGTATGCAGTACCAGCTGTTATTCCGCCAGTTTTTGCAGCCAGTGAGCAGATATTTATAATTCGCCCCCACTTTTTGCTTTTCATCGCGGGCAGTAGCTCACGAGACATATAGAACGCACCATCGAGATTAATCGACATGACACGGCGCCATTCCTCCACACTGGTTTCTGCCACCTTATTGTTTGACAGAATACCTGCATTATTTACCAGTATATCTGGCGCTCCCCAATTTTCGCGGATCTTCTCACACGCTTTGGAAGCCGCGTTATCGTCACTTACATCAAAAACCAAGGGCATAGTGGCGTCGCCAAGTTCAGAATGAAGGTCTGATAAATGTGAGCCGTTTATATCGCTCATCACCACTTTTATACCTTGCGCCACAAACCGGCGAACAACGGCTTCTCCCAGCACGCCTGCAGCCCCAGTTACAACAGCAATTTTGTTTTCAAGCGACGTCATTCATTCAAACTCCGTATCAATAGCGTGCCAAGGCACCAAGATAATCTTTAACATCTATATCATCTAACAGTGCATCATATGTATCGGCGTGGCGTACAGCCCCTTTTTGGACGAATATATAACGATCGCAAATTTCTCTCATGATTTTCACGTGAAAAGGCTCATTTGGATGAACGCACAAAAACACCAGCCGGCTTTCTGCCCGCAGCCTTTTAAAGAAATCCAACATAAATCCAATATACCCGTCTTGTGTATTGAATTGAGGTTCATCGAACAAATGGATCATAGGGTAATCCGAAATCGGTTTTTCAAGCAAGAAGGACGGTTTTGTTTTCGAAAAATGCCTGACTTGATATGATTGATGGTAATGAATAGCCAATCGATCACGGCTTCGATATTTGACGTTATGTATATCTTGTCCAGCACACATTACGGTCCCGGAAGTTGGCCGGTTGCTCCCAGTAATTAATTCAAACAAAGTGGTTTTACCGGATCCATTCGGGCCCATAACACCTACGATCTGCGGTTTCTTGATGGTAAAGTCAGCTTCCAGCCTAAAGGTTTCTCTCTTTTGGATGAGACCTTGTGAATAGACCTTCTTCAATCCTCTAACGTCTAACATTGGTGTCGTCATGATTATACTCCCAGCAACTGTTTGCGTTTGTTGCTATCGTCCAGCAAATCGCGAGCTGGTCCTTCATGAATGATACGCCCATGGTTCATAATGTAGACCCGATCACTCACCTCAAGCGCACTCACAGCATTTTGTTCCACTACCAATACTGAAATACCCTCTGATTTCAGACGAGTAATTGTCTTCATGACATCCTGAACAATTTTTGGTGCCAAACCCTGAGAGGGTTCGTCAAACAAAACGAGACCGGGAGATCCAAGCAGTGCACGAGCAATCGCTACCATTTGCATCTCCCCGCCCGACAGGTTCTCACAATCGCGATCCATCAGATATTCAAGTGCGGAAAAAATTTCAAACATCTCGCCTTCAGACCATTCTCGAAAGCGGGTTTTCTTTTTTCCAAGCGCTAGATTTTTACTAACCTTTAGTGTAGGAAAAATTCTTCGATCATCAGGCACCCAACCGACACCAGCGCGGGAAATTTCATGAGTTTGCGAATGAGTGACATCTTTTCCATCAAATTCAATCTTCCCCCTTCTCGCTGGCGACAATCCAAGGATTGAGCGTAAGGTCGTTGTTTTTCCCGCACCATTTGGCCCCAGCAAAGCAACGACCTCTCCCGCCCCCACTGTTAATGAGGCATCAAAAATCGCCTGTGTTTCTCCATAAAAAGTCTCAATATTCGTTATATTCAGCATCAGGCCACCTCTCCCAAACTGGAGGCTTTCACCCATTCATTTTCTCGGAGTTCATCTGGGCTGCCTGTTGTAATCACCTGCCCCCAATGAATAACGGAAATTGTATCAGCAAGACTAAAAAGAAAATCCATATTATGTTCAATAATTACTATGGAATAGTCTCGTTTCAACTCAGAGATCAAATCAGCAAGCAACGCTGTGCCATCAGCACCAAGCCCTTGTGTCGGCTCGTCCAGGAAAAGAAGTTTTGGATCTGATGCAAGAGCGACAGCTATTTCAAGGGCGCGCCGCTCGCCGTATGGCAGGCTGGACGCAATTAAGTTTTCTTTACCCTTTAAACCAACTCGCGCAAGGATACTCTCGGCTTTATCAATCGCTTCACTATTTCCGCAAATATCGTGAAATGGATTAAAGCTTCGTTTTATAGATTGAGGGACAGCAACGAGTATGTTTTCAAGGACGCTAAATTCATCAAACAGGTTCATTATCTGAAAAGAACGTGCAATCCCCATGCCGGCAATGAGGCGCGGAGAAAGTCCGGTTATATCGCGGCCTTCAAACGTTACCGTTCCGCTGTTTGGTTTGTAGTGCCCCGTCAGAACATTAAAACATGTTGATTTACCCGCACCATTCGGTCCCATAATGCCGCTCAATTGTCCTTTTTCGAACGACAGAGTTACATCTTCCAGAACAACTTGGTCGCCAAATCGCTTGTGAAGGTGAGTAGCTTCAAATAATGCCATTTGCCTACTCTCCTGCTTTTACATGCTGGCTTACGACGGGCGCATTCTGCTTTTGATTGCGTGATAACTTTTTCGACAGATCCTGCCAAATTCCGGCAATACCTTCTGGCTTAAATAAAATGACGGCCATAAACATCAGCCCGTACCAAAGAAGCCATGTTTCTGTGATAGATCCCAACAAGTCTCGTGCGACGAAGAATACGATCGCGCCAATAACCGGCCCCCAGAAGCTTACGAAGCCACCACCGATTAATGTCAGCATTACAATGTAACCAGAAGCGTGAAGCCCCATCACATCCGGATAGGCGCTTTCCTGTGTTATGGCAAACAATCCACCAGCCAAACCCGCAATCGCACCTGATAACATGAAGACTGTCCATTTAATGAGCCAGACATTATATCCAACAAACCCTGCCCGCATTTCGTTCATTCGAATTGCTTGCAATGCCTTACCAAAGGGAGAATGGACGAGGCGCCATAGACAAATGACGACAATAATAAGAACAGCAAACACAAAGTAGAATAGAGGAACATTGTCCCTTAGACTGACATCGAAAACGCCAAATGATAAAGTCCCGCGGTAAATGTTTAACAAACCATCCTCGCCGCCGGTAACTGTGTGCCATTTCATCGCAATAAACCAGAAGACTTGGCCAAATGCGATCGTCATCAAAGCATAATAGATGCCGCGCCGATGTGACAGGAAGCAGGCGACAATTCCGGCTGCCACAGCGCCTGCAATTACCGCTACTAAAACACCAGCCCAAACACTTTCAATTAGGCCAAGTTGGACAAGTCCATACGCATAGGCACCGACTCCAAAATATGCTCCGTGGCCAAAAGAGGGAAGCCCTGTGTATCCAAGCAGAAGATTGAAACCAAGTGCGTAAATTATCCAGATTACAATTTCCACGCCTAGATAGTGATATAGACCTACGGCCTCACCCCAGAGCGGAAAAGTACCCAACATAACAAATAAGGCAATCATCGGCTTTGTAATTATCGGTGTTGGTTTTGCAAGTGCGTTATTCATATCAATTCTCCAACGCACTTTTTTTACCGAACAAGCCACGCGTACGGAAAGTAATGACGATAATCAGAAGTATATACATAGACATTAAAGACCATTCAGATGCGTAGGCGCCAAAAATACCAACTACTAGCCCCACAAGAATACCCGCCACCACGGCTCCCCAAAAACTGCCTATGCCGCCAAGTACAATAATTAAAAAAGCTGGGATCACGACGTCTACACCTACATGAGGTCGCAACCCCCATATTGGAGTTAGAATGACGCCGGCAACAGCAGAGAGAGAGGCCCCTAAACCAAATACCATCAATCTAAGAACAGTAAGATTTACGCCAAGTGCGCGGACCATTTCGCTATCATGCGCACCGGCTTTAATAATCGAACCATAAGGTGTTTTTTCAAGAAACAGCCAGACTAGAGCAATCATAAAAATACCGAAACCGGCTGCGAAAAAACGATAATTTGAATAAATCATTCCGCCAGCGATAAAGGCGCCACTAACCATTTCAGGTACCGGCAAAAATTGCTCGGAAGAGCCCCAAATAATACGAATACTCTCTTCAATAACCAGTGCAGCACCAAATGTTAGAAGCAAGCCATATTCAGCTTTTTTCCCATAGGTCCGCCTCATACAAATTTCGAGACCCATCCCAACAATGGCAACGAATGCTGGTGCGAGTGCAAGGCCGATCACATATCGAAGAGTAAGTGACAACTCCATATACCAGACACCAAAACTGCCCCAACCTGCGATATTAGGATCGATCAGTGTCATGGCAATATAGGCGCCTAAGGCAAACAAGGAGCCGTGCGCTAGATTAATCAATTCCATAACACCAACAATGAGCATAAAACCGAGGGCAATCAGGGCAAACAAGAGTCCCAGCGCCAGTCCGTTTATGATGTGGGGTAGGAGATTTAAGATAATATCCATGAAGATAAACACTTAACCAATATTAGAGATTACAAGATACAAACGTCTAAATGGGAACCCTGCCCACGACAGTTAAGCCAGTGGACAGGGCAGGCAGAGATCTTTATCGAGTCACAACAGGTGTGTCCGCGAAAGATTCCAAGTTACATGTTGATTGAGCCGCCATATCCGCGACTTTCTCTGGAGACGAATTGGACAGAATTCTGAACATATCGTCTTTGTCATTGCTGCCAGTATTCGCCGTTGCAAGATAGACTGTTTGCTGCATTTGGTGCGTTTTAGCATCCATATACGCATCGTCATGTTGCATACGAGTAGCCGCAGGAATGCGCAATTTTTCGAGTTGCTTGATTACAGCGTGGTTATTGGTTGTACCCGCTGTTTCAATTGCTTCCAATAGTGAGCGTGTTGCCCAATATCCATTATAGAATACGTTTCCTGGCACACGAATTTTCGTATCTGGATACATGGCTTGGTAACGCTTTACAAAATCATCTACGCCCGGAAGGTCTAGCTTGTAATACCAAGTAGTACCGAAAACACCGAACAGATTTTTCATAGGAAGACCGTAGACATCCGGCCAGTCTTGCTGGTTATTGATCCATGCGTATTTTGCTCCCATGTCCAACTGTCCAACTTGTTGGCGTAATGCTTTCAAGTCGTCACCACCCACAGCGGCAGCAATTACTTTTGGATTTTTTTGCTGCACTTTAAGCAAAGTTGCACTGAAATCACGCGTTCCTTGAGGAACCATAATTTCATCAATAATTTTAGCACCGTGAGAGACCGCTAATTGACGAGTAGCTTTGGATGTATTGTGTCCCCAGACATAGTCGTTTGTCAGGAGAAGCCAATCTTTACCATAGCTGGAAATCGCATTTTTCACTGCTGCCTGAGCAAAATTCTTGCCGTTACCATCCCAAACAAATTTTACACGATGACAGTTCTTGCCGGACTCAGTCGGCGAGCTTGAGTTCGTGTTCAAGTAAACCACACCATATTTCTGGGCAACCTGAGAAATAGCATTCGCAACACCGGAACTTACAGCACCGATCATAAAGCCAACGTTTTCTCTTGAAATCATCCGCTCAGCTACGCGTGAACCCGTCGCGGGTGTTGTTTCTGTATCAATGTGGACTATTTTGATTTCACGGCCCAGAACACCGCCTTTGGCGTTAAATTCAGCGATCGCCATCTGCATCCCGCGGCGATCAGAAGCACCACTATTTGCATATTGGCCACTCGCATCTGAAGTTAATCCGATGATTAAGGGTTCAGCCGCAACGGCACTACCCGCAGTTATCGCAGCAAATGCCATCCCAGCGGCAAGAACTCGAGTGGTCTTTGTGAAATTTTTACTAACCATTTTCCTCTCCTTATCCTGTTATTTAGTGACTTCATTTTTATTGCTTACAAATTTAGCAATCCCGGATCCTCCCAAGAACCGGGTGCGACATCAGCATTTTCCAATATCGACTTTATTCATCGCGGCTTGATCAGCGACCAATGCCCCGACTAGACTGTCGGAAAAACCATTATTTCCGGCATGTACGAAAGCGTTGTGTGTAAGGGCCGCCATGGGGGTAGAAATCCCGGCGTTCGCCAGCATATTATTCAAATAGCGAAGATCTTTTGTCGCGTTGGCAATGCTGAACTTCATGCCATCAAACGAACCTTCATCCAAAATGGCGGGCACTATCATCTGAAAGATTCCGCTATTACCGCCGCCGGCGCTTATAACATCACGGAAGCGCTGTAGATCAACACCGGTTGCCTGACATGCGCACAAAGCTTCTGCAATGAGCGTTGCCTGCCCCATAGTGATTAAATTATTTATGAGTTTCATTCGAGAACCGGATCCCAAAGGACCCATGTGGAAAATGTTCTCGCAAAAAGTCTTCAAGATCGGCTCAACTTTAGCAAACACTTCAGCGGAAGCCCCAACCATAGTGTTAAGTTTGCCCGCTTCTGCCTCTACCGGTGTGCGTGCAAGAGGCGCATCCGCCATATCCACGCCCAGTTTTTCTAGATCCGAGCCTACTTTTTCGACAACATCAGCCTCACCTGTTGAACAGTCCAGAACGGTCATTCCGCGTTCAACGCCTGCTAAAAGACCATTGTCTCCGTAAACAATATTTTCAACTTGTGACGAGCCAGTAACGCAAAGAATAACAACATCAGATGCAGCCGCAATATCTTTGGGAGTAGCAGCTTCCGTTGCACCCCGCTCAATAAGGTCGTCTAAGCCTGCACGATTTTTATGTGCCATTCCGACGACGTCATACCCCTTTTCCAAAAGGTTTTTGGCCATACCATGCCCCATCATACCAACACCGATGAAACCAATTTTGAGTCCCATTCTTCGCCCCCTTAGAGAAATGAACTGTTTTTTCTATTTTTAGAATAAATGGAAATTTTTATTCTTGTCAACAATAAAAAAATCTGTTCATATTGACTACGCTGTCGACAACTCAGTGGTTCTGTCGCATTTTACAAACGACACCTAATTACTTGAAAGAAGACAGCATAAAGATGGAAAAGAAGTTTGAGAGACGCATGGAAATCGCACCGGACACATATAGTGAACTCACCTCGTCAATAGCGGCAGAATACGAAAGTCTGTCTCGCCAGTTGAAGAAGTTTGGTCGATTCGCATTGGATAATTCTGACACATTGGCACTCGAGACTGTAACCACAGTTGCTGAGAAAGCTGACGTACAACCCTCTACTATTGTTCGTTTTGCAAAAGCCTTTGGTTTTGATGGTTTCTCGGATATGCAACAAGTGTTCCGAACTCGCTTGGTTGAAAACAATTCAAGTTATCGGGAACGAATCCATTCGCTTCAAAATGACGAAGGACGTGATGGTGTCGCATCTGTTCTTGATAACTTCACACACACCGGCATTGAATCGCTGGAACAGTTAAAGCTCAACACGCCCGTAGCAAAGCTGAACCAAGCCGTCGAAATTCTTAAAAACGCCAGACATGTCCATTTGCTTGGCCATCGCAGGGCTTCAGCTGTTATCCATTACCTGCATTATGCGCTTTCACAGTTAGATATCTCTTGCATGCTAGCAGATGGTGCTAGCGGCATGCTGCAACATCAAATGAACCGGGTTGGACCAGAAGATGCTGTTCTCGCTGTTAGCTTCACTCCATATACACCGGTTGTCGCCGAAATGGTCGCTCTACAGTCCGAAAAAGGGCATAAAATTGTCTCCATTACTGACAGCCCTCTTAGTCCTCTCGCCTCAAGAAGCACCGTAAGTTTTGAAATTCAGGACGGACGCGACCAAGCGTTCCGTACCCTCGTCGCCCCAATTTGTCTTGCTCAATGCTTGGTCGTTGGCATCGGCCAACTGCTAGAGAACGAGCAAACTAGTTAACAGGATCATTGAACCATGGAAAACCGCCCCTTAGATGTGATTTGCATTGGACGCTCAAGTGTTGACCTTTACGGTGAACAAGTGGGCGGCCGATTAGAAGACATGCAGTCATTTGCAAAATACATTGGTGGTTGCGCAACAAACATTGCTGTCGGGGCTTCCCGACTGGGATTAAAAAGCGGACTTATTACCCGTGTCGGCAATGAACAAATGGGCCGATTTATTCGCCAGCAATTGATTGATGAGGGTGTCGATGTCTCCCATGTATCTACAGATGAAGAACGCTTAACCGCATTAGTTATTCTAGGCATTCGAGACCTTCAAACCTTCCCGCATATATTCTATCGAGAAAATTGTGCAGATATGGCGATTGAGGCTGAACATATCGACCGCAATTACATTCAATCAGCAAAAGCCATCGTTCTAACTGGGACGCACTTCTCCCAACCCGGTGTTGAGGCGGCTAGCCGCATGGCAATTAAGTATGCCCGTGAAACAGACACCAAGATAATATTTGATATTGATTTTCGACCTGTCGCATGGGGACTAACCTCTCATGGGGACGGGGAAAATCGGTTTGTGGAATCTGATAGTGTCACGAAACATATCCAATCCATTATTCCGGATTGTGACCTGATTGTAGGCACAGAAGAAGAAATTCATGCGGCTGGCGGCACAACGAAAACTATTGATGCGGTTAAAGCGCTCCGCAATCTGAATGCGACCGCCGCCATTGTTGTAAAACGCGGTCCTATGGGATGTGTTGTGTTTCCAGACCATATTCCAGATGCCCTTGATGATGGAATATGGATCAAAGGCCGTGAGGTAGAAGTTTACAATACATTGGGTGCTGGCGACGGTTTTATGAGCGGGTTTCTGCGAGGCTGGATACGTGGAGAATCTTGGGAAACTTGTTGTCAATTTGGAAATGCGTCTGGTGCCATTGTTGTCTCTCGCCATGGATGTTCACCTGCTATTCCAAGCTGGACGGAACTGCAAGATTTCCTAAAGAATGGAAGCTCTGAAACGCGTCTTAGAAACGACAAACGCCTTGCCCATATTCACCGGGCAACAAACCGTAAAAAAGAGTGGCCCGATGTATGCGCTATTGCCTTTGATCATAGGCAACAATTTGAAGACCTTCTGCCTGGGACAAACAAAACGACTGCCGATATAACTCGCTTTAAGCAGATCATTGCAGAAGGTGCTCGCAATGCATCTGATACCAACACTGGTCTTGGGGTACTTGTTGACGACAAATATGGATTTGATACGTTAGCAGCACTTAGTGATGGTAATTATTGGGTTGCACGCCCCGTGGAACTTCCAGGGTCACGCCCTCTTCAATTCGAAGCGGGTAGCAACATCGTCGCGACATTACGTGATTGGCCCGAAAGCCATATTGTAAAATGCCTTGTCAGTTACCATCCAAATGATGATGACGAAATGAAATCCACGCAGCTTGAGACAATAAAGAGCCTTTATGAAGCCTGCCTTGTGACAAATCACGAACTCCTTCTAGAGGTTATTCCACCGTCCAATGGGATGGACGATGCCGAAGCCACAACTCTTGCTATTTCAGAAATTTATAACCATGGCGTATTTCCAGATTGGTGGAAACTGAAACCCGCCAAATCAGAACAAGATTGGGCTCGCCTGGAAATGTTAATCGACGAGTACGACCCGTATTGTAGGGGAATCGTCATGCTCGGACTTAACGCACCTCTTGATCAACTAGCTGATGATTTTGCCTTAGGTTCCAAGGCAAAAATATGCAAGGGCTTTGCTGTCGGTCGAAGTGTCTTTTATGAAGCCGCTGAACAATGGTTCGCTGACAAAATTTCAGATGCTGAAGCCGCGGCAATTGTCGGGCGTAACTATCGAACACTTCTTGAAAAATGGCGCAGTTTCCAAAACGTAGTGTGAGTAGGAATTAAATATGAGCAGTTTACTGGTAAAACCTGAAGTCCCCAATTCTGAAGGTCGTGTTCATTCTGTCACCCCGCAATCCGCTGGGTGGGATCATGTCGGCTTTGAGCTGTTTAAACTGAAGACTGGAGATAGCATTTCCAGACATTCGCATGATCGAGAAACATGCATCGTGATGGTCACCGGAACTGCTGATGTGACAGTTGGAGATATATCTTTCAACGACATCGGCACAAGGAAATCGGTTTTTGATGGAACTGCTCCACATGCTGTATATGTGCCTATCGATAGAAAAATTTTAGTGACAGCAAAAACTGATCTAACTCTTGCGCTCTGCAGCGCTCCCGGGATTGGTGGACTTGAACCCCGCGTGATTACACCCAAAAAAATGGATAAAGAAACCCGCGGGAATGGCGCAAATATCCGTCACGTCTGCAACATTCTCCCTGAGAATGAGCCCGCTGATAGCCTGCTTGTAGTTGAAGTCATCACACCAAGTGGAAACTGGTCAAGCTATCCACCACACAAGCACGACACTGACAACCTACCGGTAGAATCCAATCTGGAAGAGACATATTACCATCGACTGAACCCTTCACAAGGTTTCGCCTTTCAGCGGGTATACACGGATGATCGCAGCATCGACGAGACAATGGCAGTAGAGGATGGAGATGTCGTTATGGTACCAAAAGGGTATCACCCTGTTGGTGTGCCCCATGGCTACGATCTGTATTATTTAAACGTCATGGCGGGCCCAATAAGAAAGTGGCATTTCAATAATGATCCAGCACATGATTGGATCGTTACTAAGCCTTTTCCATAAAGACAAACGGTTTAAAAGTAAGCACCACTAGTCTCTTAAGTTGAAGAGCTGCAGAGTGCGCTTCAACACGACATTTCATAAAATGGTTTCGATTGATTAGACGCCGTTAGGTGTAAAATATATTTTCAGCAACATACTGGAAACTGAAAAATCTCTGGATAAATCCTGACGACTTAAACTCCCGCATTTTCGTTCTCTTCGTCAATACGGAAGCATGAGTTATGCACTCGTTTATTTGGCAATTTTTAGTCGTTTTTGAGACAGCCGAATGAAAACTGAAAGGCCAAGAATGAGAGATTATTAAAAGGAGAATTCTATGGGCCTTCCAATCTTATCTGTCTCACGTCGATTGCGGCGCACTCCTTTTACGGATCAGATTGTCGAATCCGGTGTAAAGTCTTACACCGTTTATAATCGTATGCTTCTTCCAACTTCCTTTGAGAGTGTCGAGGACGATTATCATCATCTAAAACGTGACGTTCAAATCTGGGATGTTTCCTGCGAGAGACAAATTGAAATCATTGGCCCTGATGCTGCTACTCTCGTTCAAAGATTAACGCCACGAAACCTAGCAACCATGAAAATTGGGCAATGCCGGTACATTCCCGTTGTTGATGAAACCGGGGGAATGATCAACGATCCTGTCCTCTTGAAATTAGCAGACGATCGCTTTTGGATTTCAATCGCAGACAGCGATTTGATTTTCTGGATCAAGGGTCTTGCCCAAGGCTCACAATATAACGCCAAAATATTTGAGCCAGATGTGCACCCACTCGCTATTCAGGGCCCAAAATCAGATGAACTGGCCGCCCGAATTTTCGGGCCCGAAATTACCCAACTTGGTTTTTTCAAATTCGCTCCATATAAATGGCGTGAACAAACACTGTATGTTGGGCGTTCAGGATATTCCCGTCAGGGAGGGTTTGAAATTTATCTACAAGGGTTTTCAAACGGTGCTCAACTCTTTAATGATTTAATGGAAGCTGGAGCCGATTTGAACGTTCGGGCTGGTTGCCCCAATTTGATAGAACGCATTGAAGGTGGATTGTTATCATATGGCAATGATATGACCAGTGAGAATTCCCCGTTTGAATGTGGTTTAGGTAAATTCTGCAATTTGGATATTGTAACGAATTGTTTTGGGTTTGACGGATTACGTGAAGAATTCATCAACGGCCCGCAACAACAGATCCGAAGTCTTTCTATTGATGGCCCCGCGCTCATGCCTTGTACTGACGTCTGGTCTCTTTATGTGCGCGATGAGCTCGCAGGCCACATCACATCAGCGGCGTGGTCCCCAGACTTCGATACCAATGTGGCCCTGGGAATGGTACATAAAAAATATTGGGATGCAGGCACAGTATTAACTGCCAAAACACCTGATGGTGAAAGACAAGCTCTCATCATGCAGGGCTCATTCGCTGATCAGTAGCGTTCTTGGATATCTGATACAATTGCTTGATTGGTTTTCATTCGTTTTGGTGAGGTCTCACTCTTTGCGTTCTCACCAATCAGGCAAATTCGTATACTTAAACAAACGACACCCCTCTGCTCCATAGACTTAATCTTCTGTCTCACGAATATTAGAGGGAAAAACACGATCTAGATTTCCTCGTATAGCTTTCGCCAATTCCGATTTGTTATACGGTTTACTCAGTACATCACTAATCAAGGCTGCTTGAAATTCATCAACACCCTCCAGTGATTTTTGCGCGGCCTTGGTAAATCCACTTGTAAGCAGGAATTTGAGGGATGGTTTATGGGCATGTGCCATAGACGCCAATTGATACCCGTCCAACTCTCCAGGCATGACCACATCGCTAAATACCAGATCAATATCATCATGTTGTTTGATCAACTGCAAGGCCATAGCCCCACTCGCGGCGCTCAATGTCTTATACCCCAAACTACCAAGGTGACGGGCGGCGATATCACCTAGTTCCGTCTCGTCATCCACGACAAGAATTGTTTCAGTTCCTTTAGGTAATACTGATTTTTGGTCCAATGTTTTTACAATGACGGCTGCTTTTTCAACTTTACGCGGAAAAAACATATGGATTGTAGTTCCTAGTCCTGGCTCAGAATAGATATTCAGGTGCCCGTTGGATCTTTGCATAAATCCGTAGACCATACTAAGGCCAAGCCCCGTTCCCTTCCCCTGCTCTTTGGTCGTAAAGAATGGCTCGAAAACCCTGTGCCTAATTGCATCCCCTATCCCCACCCCTGTATCGCTTATGGATACCATTACAAATTCGCCTGACCGGCTTTCGGGGTTACGCAGTACATAATCTGCATCTAGTACTTTATTTTGTGTTTCAATTCTCAAAGTACCGCCCTCTGGCATCGCGTCTCGCGCGTTCAGGGAGAGATTGAGCACCGCATCTTCAAAGTCACCTGTATCGATTGCTATGGACCATAAATCTTCACTAAGTCGTGTTTCCACCATTATGTACGCAGTAAGAGACCTTGCAATTAGTGCTTCAAGATTTTGAACTGTTCCATTGACTTGCACTGTTTTTATTTTGCGAGCGTCTTTACGGGAAAATCCTAAAAGCTTTCGAGTAATATCCGCACCACGGTCAATCCCTCGCTGAGCATTCTCAATAAACTTCAATGAAAGATCATTCGAAGATAGGTCACTGAGTAGCTCAAGGTTACCTTGAATTATTCCAAGAATATTATTGAAATCATGTGCGATACCGCCGGTCAGCTGGCCGACAGCCTCCATTTTTTGTGCCCTCCTGACTTGCTCTTCTAGTCGTTTTTGCTGGGTAATATCTGCTGATAGGATTGCTGACCCACCATCAGGCAAGCGTTGTTCATGAAGAAGAAGCCAAACACCGTTCTTCCTAGCCTGTTCAAAACTGCCCTTAGGGTTTTGATGCAATCGCATTCTTTGTTCAAGCCATTCCTCTTCATTACCGACAGCTTCCAGGACAAGACCTTTGGTTACTATTGATCTCAAATGATCTTCAAATTTATCACCACGCTGTATCATTTCGGGATCGGCTTGATTTACTTCAGCAAATTTCTTGTTAAAAAATAATATTCGATCTTCATTGTCATAGATTGAAACCCCTTCGGAGAGGGTATCAATTGCAGCAACCAGACGCTCCGCCCTTTCATTTTCCAATTGCAAATCGGAAGTACGCGCCAGCACTCTCTTTTCAAGTGTTGTATTTAGCTCAATAAGAGCTTTTTCAGCTTCAACTTCTTTTGAAATATTGGTCGCTGTTCCGCGGTACCCAAGAAACTGGCCTGAAATATCATAAAAAGGTTTACCGTGGGATTGCACAGTATGTGTTATCCCGACTTTATCGGTAATTGGATAGACTAGACGAAATGACCTGTGAGCATTCAAATCGTCAAGGTGCTTTTCTCTCAGGTTCTTTGCTAAACCACTACTTGCATTTTCCAGTACAGTTATTCGAGAACGCCCAATAATTGCATCTCGGTCTATATTTATAGAGTCAAAAATTCGATTCGATACGAAGCTTATGTTGTTGTTTTCATCAGTTTCCCAAAGCCAATCTGAAGATACTTCTGCAAAATCCCTGAAACGAGTCTCGCTTTCTGCCAACGCGGTTTGGGCTTCTCTCTGTTGGGCAACCACGTTAAGGAATGTATTATACCATTTCGCCAATTCATAAATTTCATCTTTACCAGTTACTGGAATAGGCTTTTTCGGATCAAGTTTTCCTTTTCCAAACGCTTTGAATGACGCTGTGACAGTCCGGATTGGAACGACAACATTACGAGAGAACCTATATGCCGTAAAACTTATAACCAACAAGCACACAGCCAATATTGCCAGTGTTATGATACCAATATTTACCGCGGGTCTTGCCATCGCTTCCAGTGGCTCAAAGCGCACAATCTGCCAACCATTACGGACAAATTTCGCACTATTTATCACCACCTCTTGTCCATCGACAGAAGCGCTTGTTTGAACTTTGGCATTATTTACTTTGTCCAGCACCCCTGACGCCAGCTGTTCACCGATCAGGTTTTTATCAGGATGATGGATAATTCGATTTCGTTTATCAATAACAACAAAATAGGATTTGTCTTCAGCAGCTGTAGGGACCAGCGCATTACTAAAGCTTTCGATACTGTAGTTGGAGACAAGCAGACCAATAGGTTCCTGCTCAAGTGTTTTCAGATTTACCTCCGTAAAGAGGTTAATTGCCGTTATTACTTTTGAGTTATCAGTTCGGGAATTGATACTATCTTCGACCCCCGGCCAATAAATGAATTTACCGCTATCGAGAGTTTCCGTTAATAATCGCGACTTAATGTCTTCGCGCACTTTTCCATCCGCTAGAGTTTCACCGACATGATAATGCCCGCCATCAAGGGTATAGATGTCGATGGAAAGTAACCCGTCCAGACTAAGATAACCATTTAATATATATCCAATGCGGGCCTTGGTTGCCAGTCTAGTGTAGGTGTCCACAGATTTGGTTTCCAGCGACACCGCATTAACAATCTCTTCGACACCGGAAACATCAGAGATCAGGTTTTCGATTTGCTCCAAATGTAAATCAAGAATATCTCGCTTATGATTGACAGATTCCTGTGCATAGCTGATTGCCTGCTGTTTAATTGCTGTTGTGGATAATTGATAGGAAGTTATTCCGATAAAGATCAGCGGAAGAATGCTTAAAAGCATTAGATATACAAAAAACTTCCTCGCAATACCTGACGCGAAAACACTGAAATTCATAAACTCACGTTCCGTTATTTCGAAATAACCAAGCCATCAAGCATAATTGTTTCAGGGAGATTTTGCTTCTTGATTGCCTTCATGGCTATTATTACACCTTGATATCCTTGCTCAGCCGGTTGTTGGTCGATAGTGACATCCATCCACCCCTCTTTTATAGCGACACGGGCATCATCTATAGCATCGAAAGCTGCCACTTTAACGGATTTGCGGTTGGTCTCTTTCAAATACTCAATTGCTCCCAATGCCATCATATCGTTTGCACAAAACAACAAAGTTATATTGGGATGGCTGGCAAACATCTTTCTTGTAACTTCATAACCTTCATCAATTTTCCAATGCGCAGTTTCCGAAGCAACGACAGTCGTATTTTTATTTTCTCCAAATGCCATTAACGCTCCTTCTTTCCTGTCGTTTGCATTGGTAGCTTCTCTTATACCTTCCAGTATCCCAACCTCAGTAGGAGCTGTAATACTGTCAGCGACGTATTTTGCTGACAAATAAGCACTTCGTTTATTGTCCACACTGATAAAAGGGACATCTTTCAAGTTGGCCTTTTTTGAAAATGCCGGATCAAGAGGATTGTCCAGATTGATTACATAAATTCCCTGATCTTGGGCCTTTTTTAGAGAAGGGATTAGCTTAATCGAATTTGCGGGCGCGATCACAATGGCTTGAACCTGCTTTTCACGCACGAGGCGATCTACAATACTTATTTGTTGAGTGGTCGAAGTTTCTTGGGCTGCAGCCTTAACCACCAGTGTGATACCAAGTTCTTTCGCAGCTTTTCGAGCGCCCTGTTCCATGGTTATGAAGAACGGGTTAGTCAGGGTTTTCATTACCAACGCAATTTTAACGTCACTCTTAGGCTTTGTAACGTTATCGCTTTTGCTTGGTTCTGTTTCGTCACAACCTGTCAAAAACAAAATTGTAAATATGACCAATATTGTGGAAAGAAATACTCTCATCTTCGTACTCCTTATATTACTTCATCATATCATACCATAAGACTTTCAATTTCACCAAGCAACCGCAGTTGTAGCTTTTTTAGAAAGTGGATCAACGGACAAATCGGCTTTCATCTATAAGTCCGTTATCCCATCAATTCTTTAAGAAACAGCATAACCGTTAGACGGCAACACCTATGAACATCTGCGTGTTGGTGGCGGACAATTATCCTGATTCTATTCATCTCCTAATGTTAATGTATTTGTTTGTAGATAAAATAACGAAAAAAACTCTTCTACGACCTAAAAATCATAATCGAGTTGACTCAATCCATTGCTTTTGATAATCATTCTTAAAAGCAACAATGGCTCCTGCCCTTGATCTTTAATATTGAGTATTCTTATGACCGTTCGCCAAGACAAACCCAACGTAGAAAACAGCCGTCAATTATCGATAATTGATAATAAAATCGACAGTGATGAAATGTTTTCAAATTGCCGGGAATTGTCCATTTTGCATAACGGTTTTGAATACAAACTTCGATTAACCGGAAACGGAAAGTTGATCTTAACAAAATAGGTTAGTAGCAAGCCACTCAGCCATTCCAATACGGATAGCAAGGCAGCAAGCAATCGCCTCTAGTTCTTAAATATAGGGATTACCATGCGAATTATGTCTTGCGTGCCGTTTGCGGCTGCGCTTCTTTCAACGACGCTTTTAACGCCTGTTTCTGCAGAAGAAACAGACGCGTCCTCCACACTTGACGCCATCACTGTTTACGCGACACGAAGCGCACAATCCACGTTTGATGTCCCAGGAATGGTCTCAACTATTGATCCGGAAGCTCCCGGCACAGCGCTTTCAAGCGATATAGATGATTTATTGAAAATGGTGCCCGGCGTCGATGTAGTGAACGGCCCTCGCCGAAATGGGCAAACAATTGCTATTCGAGGATTTGACGCTGAATCAATCATTACGCTGATTGATGGAAGGCGCCAAAATTTTGAATCTGTCCATGACGGGCGCATTTTTATTGACCCGGCTTTACTGAAAAGAGTCGAAATCGTTAAAGGGGCAGCGTCCGCCATCTATGGAGGCGGCGGCATTGGCGGAGTTGTCGCGTTCGAGACTAAAGACGCATCGGACATTCTGAAGCCCGGTGAAAGTTTTGGGACGACAATATCTGCGGGTTACAGAAGCGCAAACGAGGAATTATCCTCAACGATCACATCATATGGTCGCGCTGATAACCTTGATGTACTTGCCAGTATTAGTTTCCGATCTTCCGGTGATATCCGAGTAGGCAGTGGGGACGAGTTGGCAACAGAAGACAATCTCATTTCCACACTTTTAAAAGCTGGGGTAACTGCTGCTGACTGGCACACTGTCAAATTTCAGTACAAAGGTAGCAACAATGATGGGCAAGAACCCAATAACGGCGCCGGATCTATTTCATCATCCAATCCTCTTTTAGAAAAGGTAGTTAGCGACCAGCAGATAAGCGCCAAATATATTTACGAAAATCCAGACAATGATTGGTTAAACTTAAAACTACATGCCTATGCAAATAATACCAGCGTTGAAGAGGAAGACATAACCGGATCTAACCTTGGGCGCGTTCAAGTTCGAGAGCTCACTACACTCGGATTTACCGCCGACAATCAAAGTAAGTTTGAATATTCTGGATCACATTCGCAAACCGTTTCTTACGGTTTAGAGATTTATCAAGACAAGCAAATCGGTACTAGCACGTCAACTGGTGATGGCACACGTCCCGGCGTCCCAAATGCAGAAGCACTGAGTATGGGCGCCTATATACAAGATGAAATCACACTTGATACCGGTATCGGGAAATTCCTGATAATTCCAGCCGCGCGTTTCGATAGTTATAGAAGTGATGACGAAGCAGGAAATAGTCAAAATGAGAGTGCAATTTCACCCAAGCTCGCCCTTAGTTATAACCCCAATGAAAATCTTGTTTTCTTCGGGAGTTTAGCGCAAGCATTTCGCGCACCAAACATGACTGAGCTTTATCCATCGGGCCTTCATTTCCCAGGTGGCGGACCCGTTCCGGATAACTTCTTCATCCCGAACCCTGACCTGAAACCAGAGACAGTTACCACTTTGGAGATCGGTTCAGGCATCCGTTTTAACGGCTTGGCCAGCGATACGGACAAGCTTCGGTTAAAGGGTGCATTACATATGAGCCGAGGAAAGGATTTCATAACACAAGAGGTCGATGTCTTTGGCGGCACTACTGATAATTCTAATATTGATCAAGCCAAGTTATGGGGCTGGGAAGTTGAAGCAGAATATAGCTTCCAACCGATCACAGCGAAATTTGGTGCGTCCTACACGGAAGCCGAAAATGGAGATACCGGCGAATATCTTTCAAACAATGTTCCGCTCACTTTCACGTCCGACATCAGTTACGACATCACCGAAATTTCATCGGTTGTCGGGTGGCGTGCCAAATTGGTTGATAAAAACGACAAAGTTAGCTCTGGCGACCTGGCAAGCAGTGGATACAGTGTGCATGATCTTTACTATCGATATGCACCGTCCGACGGCACCCTGCAAAATCTAACACTAGATTTTGGAATCGAAAATATCTTTGACAAACGCTACAGCAAACGTTTTGCCTCCCTGCCCGAAGAAGGTCGTAACTTTGCTGCCAAAGTGTCTTATAAATGGTAAGAACCCTCAGCATAGATATTGTAAATTTTGTACGATGGAGCGGGCTACTCGCTCTGTCGTTAATGGCCAATATCTATGCGCTGACATATTTCAATATGTCGTCAAAAGTTATTGAATTCCCCACAGTCGAGCGCATCAAGGTGACGATCTTGTCGATTGCAGCCCCTGTTGTCGAACCAACAATCCCCCCTATCGCTCCAATAAAACCCCAACCTAAAACCGTGCAGGCACCAGAACCGGTTGCTTCTAAGATAATTGCAGTAGAAAACGCGCCTGAGAAAATAATAGCCCCGAAACCTAAGACGCTGGCTGAATCCTCTCGAACAATTCCCACCCCGCGCTTAATCTCACACAAACCAATTTTACCAAATCCTGTTAAGGAACTTCCAAAAACAATTCAAAAGCCAGTCAAGCAGGTTGCCAAACAAGTAGCACCTCCAAAGGTTCGAACTCAATCTGTAGCTACGGCAAATCCAATTGCAGCCGACAAAGGAAAAGACGCTTCAACGGTAATTCACAAAGCAAATTACCGAAAACGGACAGCCCCGCGTTATCCACGGCGTGCGTTTGAACTCGGACAACAAGGTGTGGTGACCCTTGCGGCTTTGATTTTACCCAGTGGTCAACCGCAATCGTTGAAAATCGAACACTCTTCCGGACATCGACTTCTGGATAAAGCTGCGCTTTCAGCCGTAAAAAAATGGGAATTCGAACCATTGGTTCGCAATGGTCAAAAAATCAAAAGTTGGGTTCGCGTACCCGTACGCTTTGTCATTAATAGAAAGAGAGAATGAAATGCAATCGACATTCACAGAACTAAAGGCAAAATACAACAAACTGAAAGATCAAAACCCGGAATTGCGCATTAGAAATGCCGCTGAAATTCTGGGCGTATCTGAGGTCGAACTTTTAGCCTGTCAAATGGGCGAGGGCGTTCTACGCCTGAACAAAAAGCCTCAGGAAATTTTGGCAGAGATACATCTTCTCGGTGAAGTTATGGCTCTTACGCGCAATCAATCTTGCGTTCATGAGCGCAAGGGTATTTACAACAACGCGCAATTTTATACCCATGGAAAAATGAAAACAGGTCTTTTCGTAAATCCAGATATTGATTTAAGACTGTTCATGATGCATTGGGCCCATTGTTTTGCGGTAAGTGAAAACACAAAGACTGGCCCAAGAAAAAGTATTCAGTTTTTCGATAAATCAGGAACTGCAATCCACAAGATATATATGACCAATAAATCCATAGACGACGCATATGTAGCGTTGGTGGAAAACTTCAAATCAGACGATCAAACTTCTCCACTTGAAATCGAGCAATACGCAGCAGCACAAAGCGATCAGCCTGATACTGAAATTGACTGGGCAGGGTTCCGCTCCTCTTGGGAAAATTTAAAAGACACGCATGCATTTTTTCCAATGCTTAAAAAATATGGTGTTGGACGAGAACAGGGTTTTCGAAAAATAGGCGAGGATTTTGCTTACGAAGTGCCACTAACATCTGTACGTGATGTGATGAAAGCTGCACGGGATAAAGACTGTGAAATCATGGTCTTCGTTGGCAACCGGGGCTGCATTCAAATACATACGGGCACAGTTAAAAAACTCGTAGATTTTGATAACTGGTTCAATGTGCTCGATCCAATGTTCAATCTGCATCTAAATGAAGACGATATTGCCCGGGTCTGGGTTACTAAAAAACCGACTGAGGACGGCACTGTTACGGCCGTTGAGCTATTTGATAAACACGGGGAGATCATCGCTACATTATTTGGGAAACGTAAACCAGGCGACCCTGAATTGGAGCTTTGGCGTGAAATTGTAAACAGTCTTCCAGCGAAGAAACTTTCAGATGCTGCCTGAGACTTTTTATAAACTTGGCATTATGGGGTGGCCATTACTGGGTTGCTCCATTTTGGCGACAATGATCATTTTGGAACGGGTGGCATTTATCCTAACCACGAGCTTTAACAATGGGCAACTCCTCAAAGATATATCCGCCATATTATGGTCTCACAAACATCAGCCGAGAAATCTGCGTGATGAGATCGTAACTCTGGAGCTTGGAAAAGCTAGAGCGCCTTATGATCGAGGTCTGGTTATGCTACGATTAATCGCGGCCCTTGCCCCTTTATGTGGTTTATTGGGAACTATTCTCGGCATAATCGAAGCATTTCGAGTAATCGCAGTTACAACAAACCCTGTCACACCGAATATGATTGCTGACGGGTTATGGGAAGCATTGCTCACCACCGCTATTGGTTTGATGATTGCCCTTCCGGCCGTGATTGTGTCCAGTTTTTTAACCGCTTGGCGAAACAAGGTATTAGGCAGCACGCTTTCATCTTTAAACGCACAATCGATTAATTTTGATCTGGAATATTTCGAAAACAACAACCTTGAAAATATCAGGTCGCCAAATCGGGTTGCATCATGATCACGTTAGATGGCAATGGATCTGACGAGTCGGAAATCTCGTCAATTCCAGATCTAACATCTTTGTTGGACATATTGTTCATCCTACTGGTTTTCTTCATTCTATCGGCGGGAGCCTCGTACAGATCTCTGGATCTGACGCTCCCTAAAAATGTCAGCGAGGAAACCACTCTTCCTACGCCGCAAAAGCATATCATGCTTGAAATACGGGCTGAGGGCTATGCTATTGATGGCAGGAAATTTTCCACCCTTCAGCAACTCAAGTCAGATCTTTTACAGACACTGCGTACGAAACCGGATCCCAAACTTGTCGTAGCAGGAGATAAATCTGCCTCCATAGAACGACTGTTGAATGTCCTCACATTCCTTCAATCCAAGGGCATCAAAGCCGCAAATATTTTGATGCAACAAGAGACAAAATGATGAAATTTATCCTCACTACAATATTTCTGATTTTATCCATTAATGTCAGCCATGCCCACCAGCCGGATCGCCGAATTGTGTCAATTGGCGGCGCTCTTACAGAAACCATATATGCCCTAGGGCTTGGTTACAGGCTTGTTGGAAGTGATACGACCAGCTATTTTCCGCCATCCGCCGCCAGCCTCCCTAAAACAGGGTACCAAAGAGCCCTATCCGTAGAGGGGGTTTTATCACTAAAGCCGGACTTAATCATCGCGACAGAAGATGCAGGTCCTCCTTCCGTCATAAAGCAGATTTCGTCAACTGGCGTGCAGATAAACCGCTTAAAATCAGCAAAATCGATGAAGGATACGCGCGAAAATATTTTAACACTTGGTAAAATACTCAATGTAAATGCGGCGGCAAAAACACTTGTTGGAAAATTTGATGCGTCGCTTGAGCAACTTAAAGCAACAACTTCGGTGCAAACAAACAAACCAAAAGTATTGTTCATAATGAGCCATGGAAGTTCAACCCCAATGGCCGCAGGGAGCGAGACATCAGCAAATAGTATTATTGAAATTGCAGGCGGAATAAATGTAGCTAACGCATATACTGGATACAAACCTCTGTCTCCCGAAGCGGTTGTAAAGTTTTCTCCTGAATTCATACTAATTACGAGCCGGACTTTAAAACAAATTGGCGGCAATGAAGCTCTCTTCAAATTACCCGGCCTTGCCCTCACTCCTGCTGCTAAGTCCGGAAATGTAATTGATATGGATGGGCTTTTGTTACTCGGGTTTGGCCCGCGATCTGCAGCAGCGGCGTTAGAGCTTAATAAACGGCTGAACGCTGATGATTAGAACAGTTAAGTGGCGTCGGTTTAGCCTTCTATGGCAAAGAGAGCAAAACCCTTTTGTTATTCTAGTTTGTCTTTCACTTATCCTTTCTCTAATCGTTCTCATTGCAACTTCTATCGGCGCAATTTCCATTAGTTTACCGGATATATTGTTTTTCGACCTATCTGAGTTTGACCAAATGATCTTGCTTTCCATTCGCTTGCCTCGTGTCTTGTTAGCTGTTGTCGTTGGCGCCGCGCTTGGAATATCAGGCGCTGCAATGCAGGGATTATTCAGAAATCCACTAGCTGATCCAGGCCTAATTGGAATAACAGGTGGCGCCGCACTTGCCGTGTCATGCATGATCGTCGTAATAGGACCCGCATACGGCTTTTTGGGTCTCTATAGCCTAGGGATCGCGGCCTTTGTGGGTGGTATGATTACAAGCCTTGTTATTTTGCGCATGTCACGCCTAACCGGTGTTTTCTCCGTTACCCACATGTTACTTGCTGGTATCGCTATTAATGCCCTGACATTCGCTGGAACTGGATTTCTTACCTTCATCAGTGACGATCAACAATTAAGAGCTTTGACTTTTTGGACCATGGGTAGCTTGGGCGGCGCCATGTGGGAGCCCGTGCTCGTGTGCTTATCCATAATTCTTCCAAGCATGTGGTTTTTAACAAAAAAAGCCCGTGAGCTAAATGTGTTATTACTCGGCGAGGAAAACGCCGCCTACATTGGTGTCGATACACATAAGTTGAAACGGACCATCATTTTGACGTCTGCATTGTGTGTCGGTGCCGCGGTTGCGGTCAGCGGTATCATTGGATTTATAGGTCTTGTTGTTCCGCATCTGATAAGACTTCTTTTTGGCGCTGATCATAAGTTGCTGATACCTGCATCTGCGCTTCTTGGGGCCGCGTTGCTCCTGTTTGCTGACACTATCGCACGAACCATAGTTGCACCATCAGAGATGCCGGTTGGCGTCTTGACCAGCCTTGTCGGTGGTCCTTTTTTTCTCTGGCTTCTAATCAAACAGAATAGCAACGGTAACTAGAAATGTTAAAGGCAGATAATCTAAACTTTTCTATTCACGGAAAAACGATCCTCGACCGTGTATCGCTAGAAATTAAATCAGGAGAAATCTTTGCAATTCTGGGCCCGAACGGAGCCGGAAAATCTACACTTATGAAATGTCTTTCAGGGTATGAAAAACCAACGAAGGGGGATGTTTTTTTAATGGGAAAAACATTTGCATCCTACAGTTTGACAGACCTTGCCTCCAAACGTGCAGTCCTTACACAAAGTGTCTCGATAAACTTCCCTTTCACAACGTTGGAAGTAGCGGCCATGGGGCGTGGACAATTCTCCGGTTTTGGACAGAAAGAGCGGGACGTTGAGATTGCACGCGAAGCAATGCGATTAACTGAAGTTTCTCATCTTGAAAAACGACTAATTTCAACTTTATCCGGCGGAGAACAACAACGTGTCCACATGGCCCGTATTCTCGCACAGCTCTGGGATCAGCAAGATTGTGTCTTGTTTTTGGACGAACCCACCTCCGCACTCGATTTAAAACATCAGTTCATGCTGTTTGATATTTGTAGAACTCTAGTGTCACAAAAGAATTATGCAGTCGTCGTCATCCTACACGATTTACAGCTGGCCAAGCGCATGACTGATAAAGCACTGCTCCTAGATACTGGACGAACTTTCGCCGCGGGTCCCAGTGACGATGTTATTAATGTTGATACAATAAGTGCACTGTACGACATAAATAGATCGCAAGTTATGCTTTGAACGACATTGTTTCAATTTCGCAGCCTCATTTACATAGAAAATTGCAGTTATTGATCTTACACTCAGTCCTTAATATCGAGAGATACAAGAGGAACGATCATGAGTCCTATTGCAAGTGAATATGTCGTTACGCCACCTGCAATTGTTGGCGCGCCTATTAAAGGCGCAGAACAGCTTTTTCCAGTACGAAGAGTATATTGTATTGGGCGTAACTATGCTGCCCATGCAATTGAAATGGGCCATGATCCAGATCGTGAGCCTCCTTTCTTTTTTCAAAAAAATCCAGATAACCTCGATTTTTCAGGAACATTTCCTTATCCGGCGAAAACAAGCGATGTGCACCATGAAATAGAATTGGTTGTGGCCCTCAAAGCCGGCGGCACTAATATCGCGATTGAAGACGCGCTAGCTCACGTTTACGGCTATGCGCTCGGATTGGATATGACACGCCGAGATCTTCAGGGAGAGATGAAGAAGATGGGACGTCCCTGGGAGATAGGAAAAGCGTTTGAGCATTCTGCGCCTATGGGACCAATTGTTCAGGCATCCGAAATAGGCCACCCCTCAACTGGTAGAATTGAATTGTCTGTGAACGATAAAGTTCGACAAACAGGAGATCTTAATCAGCTAATCTGGAAAATTCCTGAAATGATCGCTTACCTTTCGGAATACTACGAATTGGCCGCCGGAGATCTGGTTTTTTCAGGGACGCCCGCTGGTGTTGCTGCCGTTGAAAAAGGCGATGTGATGGTGTGCAAAATAGATGGTTTCGATAACTTCAAGGTTGCTGTCATATGACCGCGTATCTTCAGGAGATTAATGGCATCGTGTTTAACGCCTGAACACGATGCCATATAAATTACGCAGGGACAGGAATATCCTGAGTAAATTTCGGAACATGATACCCTTTTTGAACCGCAGGGCGTGCCGCAATTGATTTATACCAGCGTTTCACATTTGGGAATTTGTCCAAATCAATAGTCTGCCATTCGAAACGAGACACCCAAGGCCAGATTGCCATATCGGCGATGCTGTATTCATTGCCCACAATATAATTCTGCCCTTCTAACCGTTTATCCAGAACGTCGTAGATCCGCATGGCTTCGGTCAAATACCGGTCCTGCGCATATGGAGCCTTACCGGGGTTGAATTTGGTGAAATGATGCACTTGGCCAAGCATTGGACCTAAACCGCCCATTTGCCACATAAGCCATTCTGTAACTTCCCAACGCTCTTTAACGCTTGTCGGCAAAAATTTGCCCGATTTTTCGGCTAAATAGAGCATGATCGCACCGGATTCCATCAAAGTTATGCCTGTGTCATGATCAACAATCGCCGGTATTTTGTTGTTAGGACTTATCTTGAGGAACTCTTCTGTATTTTGTTCCCCTTCTGTAATGTTGATGGAATGCACTGAATATTCCAGACCCAATTCCTCCAGCAAAATAGAAATTTTTCGGCCATTCGGTGTGGTCCACGTATATAAATCGATCATTCGTTATTCCTTCAAAGAGCCTGTGGTGTGCTGTCAAATTTGATTTATTTTAGTCGTATTGTTATTGATCGGGAAGGTTTTCCGCTATCAGAAAAGAAGATCTAAGATTGTTTGAAATGATGCGGGATCATCTATGAGCTAGAGGGTGCTCGTCTTTCAATTGAAGTAAGTCCCACTGATTGCCGTAAAGGTCTTCGAATACGGCCACGGTCCCATAGTCTTGTTCTTTTGGCGGCCGGATAAACTTTATGCCTTTCTCAACCATCTGATCGTAATCTCGCCAGAAATCATCTGTGTTTAAGAATAGAAAGACACGACCACCGGCTTGATTGCCTATAAAATCAATTTGTTGTGGCTTGGAGGCCCGCGCCAGGAGAGACGACAACCCATCTCTTATCCTGCTCCGATTGGTACGTATCCTCTATTAGTTCGAAATTCAGTTTATTCACATAAAAATCGATTGCGTCATCATAATCTCTTACGACCAGAGCTATATGTACTATGGATTGCTTCATGTTGGACCTTTCAAGCGTAATGGGAACCGTATCAGGCAATTATCATCCCTACAATTCCCATTCCACCCATGTCTACTTATATCAATTTACTGAAAGGCTGATCAGGCTACTTGTCTCGCTTTTTCCAAGAATTTTTGCACAACTCTTTCCAAATTAACTGATTGTTGCGCTAACTCACTGGCGGCGGAGTTCACCTGTACAGCTGAAGCACCCGTTTCTTGTGCGCTTTGGGATACTTCCGTTATGCGTTCTGTTACTTCTCTAGCACCATTTGTAGCCTGAGATATGCTCATGGAAATTTCCGATGTCGCAGCAGACTGCTCTTCTGTCGCTGCAGAAATTGACTGATTGGCACTCGTTGCACTATTGGCTTTATCAGCAATATCAGCAATCCCTTTGACTGTTTCTTTGACAGCGTTTTGAATGGCAACAACAAAGCTGGAGACTTTATTTGTGGCGACATCTGTCTGAGAAGCGAGACTTTTCACTTCATTAGCCACAACGGCAAATCCCTTCCCAGCATCTCCGGCTCTTGCAGCTTCGATGGTGGCATTTAGGGCCAACAAACGTGTTTGATTAGAGACATCACTAATTAATTGTACCGCAGAAAAAATCTGATCAGAAGCTTTCTCGAGCCCCTCAATCTGGTCTTGTAGTGAAACAGCAATCTCAGAAGTTTGATCCGATAGATCCGTTGCATGAATGACTTGGCGACTAATTTCAGTAATAGAATTTGATAATTGTTCACCAGCAGCGGCAACAGTCTGTGTATTTACGGTCGTCTCTTCTGCCGCCGCTGCAACAGCGGTGGCTTGAGAGGTTGTCGCATCCGCAATGGAACTCATACTTTTAGAAGCCGCCTCGAGTTCTGTTGCCGAACTAGAAACTGTCTCGACAACTTCACCCACGGTTTTCTCGAAGTCGTCGGTGATATCATTAAAAGAGTCGACCTTTTCTTGCATGGCAGACAGAGCATTGTTTGTTTTTTTGGTTGCATCGAGATAATCACCAACCATGCTGATCTCGATTATTTTTCTGTAATATTTACCCTGACTGACGTGCTCTAAACATGCCGCAGATTCACGAACATAGGCATCACATCTATCAACTAAATCATTGATACCGTGAAGCAGTTCTGACAATTCATCGTTTTCTTTAATATTGGTAAATCGCACACTAAAATCACCTGCGGATACCCTCTGAAGAACTACCAATGCCGCTGAAATTTGTTCACTGATATCAGTCTCTACCGGATTTCCAATAGTGCGTTCAGTTGCCGGAGTGCTGTTCGTTAAAGCTGACAATTTTTCTTTTTTCTTAAAAAACATATTACCCCTCCAATGAAAACATGAATTCGTTGAAACCCTGTTTTCTCTCTGCAAGTAAATCGGCTATCATCGCTTTTGATTTTTCTAACCCCGATCTTGGGCTAGGATCGTCTTTCTCCACACGAAGAAGCCTCTTATAAAGAGGAATAATGCTCTCATTCAGAATGGTTCTATTGGGAGACCGTCTATTTGAATGATAGCCATTTACAGTTCCGTTCATGTCAGTACTTGGCGTTACATGAGCAAAAACCCAATAGTGATCCCCATTTGAAGACCGGTTTACGACGTAAGCAAAAAGTTCTTCTCCTGCTTGTAGCGTCCTCCAAAGCAGGTCAAAAACGCATCGTGGCATATCCGGATGCCTGACAATGTTATGCTGCTTGCCAAGGCATTCCTCTTCATTCATTCCCGCTAGATTAAAAAATAGGCGGTTGCCATAGGTCAATTTTCCCGTCAAATCTGTTTTAGAAACAATGAGTTCATTCTCATTGAATTCACGCTCTACTCCCGTCAACGGAATGATTTCAATTTTATGCAAAAGCCAGCTCCATGCAGCATGTGTTCCTGTCAAACCGGAGGAACAACACACAGTTAATATTATGATTTCAAAAGATATAAATACAAATTGCGACGTATCAATTATTTTGGTTTTTTCTTAAATATGACGGCAACAAGTGTTTGAACGATACAGCCTTCATACCACTTAAGGTGTATGTCATTTTCTAGGTCTAATGCATTAACAAATCGTTACGATATTGTTGGACAATCACCAATTAAAATTCAATTATAAGAAGAACTAATATGTATTTAAATCGCCTAAGTCAAATCCGACAAGGCAAAACACCCATAACATATTCTATATTATTAATCATGAGCTTGCGCTTCACTTTCATGACTGTTTGGGTTTTTATTTAATCAAACCAATAGGACAAATAGCCATATTAGGATCTTGTGGCAATTTCGATAATATCGACAATTGGTTGTGCAATGTGGACAAACTACGAAACACCGCTATTCAACTGAAGGTAAGAGCTAGATATCAGATTAATGGAAGTCAGCAAACAAGCAGATATCACAGTCTTATCCTCCAGCCCCATGAGCACAAAGCCAGCAGAATTTAAGGCCGGATTGAATTGAAACGCGGGATGGACAGGGTTTAATTAGGGCAACGGCTCAACTAACAGCTTGAACGCTATTTGCCGCCACCAACCAATCCAATTCCCACGGCAAGCGACACCCAAACTTTAATCCTAAAAAGAACAGCTTTTACGATACCCAGAGCGCTGATGACGTGCCCTGTAAAACCTGGGAGATCATTCGAATAGGTCTGAACAATACAGCCACTGCCATTAAGTAATAATTTTTCGTGCTGCTGATGCGCAAGCTTCATTGTAACGAGAACTGTTCCGCGCTTCGCCCGGTCTCTTGGCTCGACTAAGGATCCACTTGCTACAAATTGACCCGCTGCAATTGCATCTTGCTTAAAGACGATACGTGCGGGCAACACAACATTCTGCATTACCATATTAGCGTTCGTCTCACAGGCGATTTCAACCGGCATACCTACTTTAAGAACTGCATTTGCAGTTTGCGAAAATCCAGCGACAATTCTAAGAGCCCCTAAATCTGGACGATCCGGTATAATAAGGAGTGAAGGAGCCCGTACTATGCGTGATGCGCTTGCACCTTCAGTTAAGGCTACTTGAGCGATAACGCCACTTGTGAAGGCCTTAACTTCTGTCTTTGACAGTTCGTTTTGCGATTTCAACAAAGCTGCGTTCGCGCTATTTATTTGAGCGGGCAGCGCCTCATCCAAATTCGTTTTCATTGCACCATATTCTGCCCGGGCTGAATCTAGCGTTCCCTGACGCGTGGCCAATGTGATTTCCAGCCGTTCAATTTCGCGCTTGCTATAGGTATTAGGGTTCTTTTTCCGAGCCTTATTTTTCGTATTTAGCTCTGCGGCGATTTGCTTGTATGAAGCTCGTGCGCTCGCAACTTTACCAGCTATAATTTTCAGCTGATCACGCGTAACAGCTAGCAAAGCTTGTACTTCTGCAGATCGTGCTTTTGAAACTTCAACATCTGCATTTTGCCGGGAATTTTCAATCGTAAACAGAAGATCCCCTTTTGAAACATGTTCGCCATTTTTCACAAATATTTTAGTGACCGGCCCACCTACTTGAGGAACAACTGGCGCCAGACGAAATGGAACAAGCCCTGAGAAGGATTTTGGATGGAAGTAGAAAACCGTCATAAACAAAATTGCAGCCAAAACAAGCCACGTGAAGACGGCATAATGCATATTCCAAACCGTGATATGTTCTCCCCGGCGTTTTAACAACCAGTATTGAATAATAACGGGGAAGGACGTCAGCATGAGTTCGAGCATTTATCCCATTCCTTTTTCGGAAGCTTTTTTGGACATGTATTTCATAACATCACGCGTTACCGCCAACACAATTGCCGATATGGGGAGCAAGATACTAAAATGATCGAGAGGGAATAACTCGTACAAGAGAGCCACAGTCAATAATGTGGGAATAGTTGTCGTTAGAGGAGTATCCGTAGATTTCTCTTCAGCCCATCGGTCAAAACGAGCGTACAAATGGACTATTCCAAATCCAAGAAGAACTACAGTTAATATTGCGATCCACGCCAACAGATCAAATCCGTCAGGACCAACCCACCAAACCGGAATATTTCCTTCGCTCATCCAAGCCCCCAACATTCATGATTTATTTTTATATTTTACGCAGTTAGAGAATTTAGTCCAGAAAATTGAACTGGATACTCAGACAAGATTTCTAGCCGTGAAATGAAGGACCATACTTAATTACACTTACATGTTATTCCAAACAGCGTGATGTGCAAGTTTTGCTTCTGTTCTGCTTATTTGGGCAGCGGATTGAAAATTCGCGTGTCGGTGGTTCAAATCCGCCTCCGGGCACCACTTCTTCTCAAATACGGCAAAGAATTAGGTGGCACCAATTCTTTTCTAACATAAGTTATTTTATACCTAGTAACCAATTGTAGCTCGGAGCGCGTTTTTGGACATGAAAATCGCCAGAAATGTGAGTTTATTGATTGTGGAGTGCTATTTCCAAATGATCGGATTGTGTCGATATATTTCAAAATATTTTCATTAATCACATTCCCCGTGCCCTCCGTGATGCATTATGGAGAAGCAAGAGTGGTGCAGCGGCTAAAGTTATGTTTGGAAGCTATGACCTCCGGGGGTTTTTCAGTTCTTCAATTGATCCCGCACAGCAAGCAGGGCCTATATTATTGAAAGCGGCTACCTAGAGCACCTGGAGGATTGAGTGCGCAAGACCCATCAGGGCGTAGCTTCTTCTCTGAATTTCTCTGTAAAATAGTTGATAAAGGCTTCTGACTTTTTGGTGAGACCTCTTCGGCTGGGGTATAAAATATAATAGTTGATCAGGATGCTACGCCAGTCCGGCAACAAACGGATGAGGCGCTTTTCCGTAATCGCTTCTCGGATCACATATTCAGGAAGCACACCAATTCCGATGTCTTTTTCAAGCAGATGCCTGAGTACAGTGAAGTCGTTGACACTTCCTTTTGGTTCAACTTCTACAGATTTTATTTCCCCCGCTGAATTTTCCAAAAGCCATCGAGTGGTATTATTACTATCGCCCATGACAAGTTTTTCATGGTGCACCAATTGCGCCGGTGTAGATGGTTGGCCGTGGACCTTAACATAATCAGGAGAAGCACAAAGATGCGCCCGTGCCTGGCCGATTTTTCGACTCATTAAACTGCTATCATCCAGATCACCAACTCTTACGACCAGATCATACCCTTCCGTGATCAAATCAACGCGACGGTTGGTCAAGTCCAGTCGGACATCAATCTCCGGATATAATTTCAAAAACTCTCCAAGGTGCGGAGCAATTAGGTACTGCCCCACAGCAAAAGATACGCTTACTCGCAATATGCCCCGGGGAACTTCGGCCATTTTGTTGATAGTCTCAAAGGCATTTTCCGACTCCTCCACCAGACGTTTACAATGCTGATAAAAAGTATCGCCCAATTCAGTCAACTGGATTGCCCGTGTTGTACGTTCCAACAGTCTTACGCCCATCGAAGTTTCCAAAGCCGTTAATCGTCGGCTGATGCGGGATTTCGGAATGCACAAGGCCCGAGCAGCAGGTGAAATTCCGTTCAATTCTGCGACTTTTGCGAAAAGCCGCATGTCGTTCAAATCAATCATCAACAACCCATCCAAATCGTTCTATAAATAGAACAGTGTATATCAAAATCGCCATATAGTAAAACATTATAGAACAGCTATCTTTGCTTCATCAACAAAGTAAAGGAACGTGAACATGGAAGAGATTAGCCGGGTAAATCATATAGGACTGCGGGTCAGCGACTTGACAATTTCCCGAAAATTCTATGAGCAACTTGGATTTGCCTTTATCGCCGGACTAATTGGATCTGAGCCAGTCGCGGTGATCGAACATCCATCTGGTATCAATATTAATTTCATCCTAAACGCCAATCAGCATGGAAAGAATAACGTTCTTATGGACAGCGACATCAAACATACTGGCTACACCCATGTTGCCCTAGAAGTAACAAACGGGGAGGCTGTCAGGAGCAAACTCAAAGCTCTCGACATCCCATTAAGTGGAGAGCCTTTCCAACATCCAACGGGGACCTCCTTCTTCATTCGAGATCCAGACGACAATGTAATTGAGTTTGTAGAATACATTGGTCTCCATGCGTTAAAACAGTAGTTTATTCAAAGTTTTGAGGAGTAAGTTCATGAAAATTCTCGCTTTTGCCGCTAGCAGTAGCAAGCAGTCTATCAACAAGCAACTTGTCACCCATGCGGTAGATGTACTGCAAGATTTAAAAGGCACCGTTCAGAGTGAGGTTCTGGACATCAATGATTATGAAATGCCACTTTTCAGTCTGGACCGGGAAGCAGAATTTGGTCAACCGGACCTTGCGACAAAATTTTTCCGGAAAATTGGCGACGCCGATGCGATTATCATCTCATTTGCCGAACATAACGGCTCCTATACTGCGGCTTATAAGAACCTGTTTGATTGGGTTTCCCGTATTGATCAGAAGGTTTATCAAGGCAAGGAAACAATTCTACTGTCAACCTCGCCCGGAGCAGGCGGCGCACAAAGTGTTCTCAAATCGGCCGAGATATCAGCGCCATTTTTCGGTGCTAATGTAAAAGCGTCTCTGTCCGTGCCCAATTTTTTCGATAATTTTGATATCGCCACTGGGCGCCTCAAAAACAGCACGATAGAGAAAAGTCTCCGAGCAACGGTCTCCGCGTTGAGTTAGCGTCCTTCCATAATAGAAATCCCGAGGGAGGCGCTGTCATGTGCTCGAAGGCCGCCGCGCGCGCGATCGCCGTTCACATCTGATATTCGGTAGCTGTTGTGGCGTCATGCGGTATGACGCCGCATGGGACCCCAGAATGTTCGGGAAACGTTCACGCTCCCAACAAGTAGCCCTCAGACAACCTTCAATCACTAAACAGCACCGTTCTTTACAAATCTTTCAGACCTCACCGCAAACAACAAACTGGTCGCCATCAACTATGTATGCCTAACGCTTGGTGTCGGCTCACAAATATAAGATGCCATACAGCCACAGCCTCATGCACAGCGGTTACAAGTCATATTAGTGCTTAATGCTGCCAAAGCACGCTATTTCCGACTGACATGCTTTAATTTCAGATCATTTGAATTTTTGAGGAAAGACCCTGAATAATTGGGGGCGGATTTTTTCAGTGTCGTGGCTCCCCCTTCGCCAATGTCAGTAATCAAGTGCTAACCGGTCTATATTTTACTCCGGAAAACAGGTCTGCGTATGCCCCATAACAGTCATTAGAGTTGCTTATCCAACGTATGCGAACCCATAAACATCTACTATTGCCAAAACACTTTTGTGTATTCTGACTTTGCCTGTTTTGCAGAAAGGCCAATATCACATAGTTGATCATTTGTGAGATTAGACAGGGTTTGACGCTGTCTGCTTTTGCCATGCCACAGGGAGATTTTTTTGGCCGATTCCACTAAAATAGATTGGATGACATTTTCTGGAGCTGCTGTTTCTGCGCATTTCATTTTTGTTGTGAGGGTGTTCATTTTCATATTCCTTCAGTGTTTGTTTTCTGAAGAGAATATGGATGTAAAAATTTTTAGCTACAAACTGAATAAAATATGCCATAGACTTAATAAAACTAAGCCTATTTGGAGACAATATCATGCGATTACCTCCCCTTAACTCCCTAAGAGCATTTGAAGTTGCCGCGAGATTAGGTGGTTTTGTTGCCGCCTCGGAAGAATTGAATGTAACGCCGGCAGCCATTAGCCATCAGGTGAAGTCACTTGAAGCACATCTTGGTGTTGAATTATTCCGACGCCTTCCTAGAGGGCTGGAACTTACAAATGCCGGTCAGGAGTTAATGCCTAATATTTCGCGTGGGTTATCACATTTTGCACGTGCAGTTGGTAGCTTGAGTGGTGGCGACCTTCAGGGGAAGCTTACTGTAAACGTACCACCATCCTTTGCAACATTATGGTTGGTGCCTCGAATGGAATCTTTTATCCGTTCTTTCCCCGATATTCGCCTTCGTGTAACAGCATACAGTAAAGCACCTGATTTAATTCATGGAGAAACTGACATTCGTATCGTTTATGGGCAAGGAAATTATCCGGGCTTAAAAACTGAGTATATAAAGGAAGAAACAATTTTTCCTGTCTGTGCTCCTTCATTGTTAAACGTTAGTCCTTTGAGGCGGCTTTCAGATATTCGAAACCATACATTATTGCATGATTTCAATATAGGCAGTGACGAACCCTCCATGAGCTGGATACATTGGCTGAAACGTTCTGGCGTTGATGGTTCCGAGATCAGACAACATGTAGAATATAGTGATAGTGTTTTGCTTACCGAAGCGGCAGTGAGAGGTCTTGGTGTCGCTCTTCGTCACTCGTTCAGGATCATTTAAATTCTGGTAAACTTGTACGGCCCCTGAAGATAAAAAAAACCAGTGAATATGCATACTATATGCTTACTACCGAAGTGAATGCGGAACGACCTCGTGTTCGTGTTTTTCTGGATTGGCTGAAAAGACAGGCGGATGACGATGTAATTGAATGGTAAATAAAATCAAAAAGATGGTAATACTGAATGCTGCTATAGACTTTCTAGTGCCTGAATTAATTCAAGCTTGATAGCTTACGTATGAGTTACTTCAGATCTCCACACACCCGGACGCTATGAAATTATTAGTACGCGGGATCAAGTTCTGCTCCACTAATCATTTAAAACCACTCCCTGTTTGCAATGCCCAGGTTGAAGAGTATAGCGGACTCCATTTTCAGTGCCGAAAAAGGACGGTTCATGACCCACAGCGGACAAATCATATCTATAATTGGCACAATCAATATACCCTATCCAATTCGTTGAAGCGGTTTGATCATCACCAATGTCTCTGGCTGAAAACCCAGGTTTTGATAAAATGCTTGAGCCTTGTCGTTATTTGCAAACACCTCCAAATGCAGCAGACGATGACCTTGTTCTCGGGACCATTCTTCAGCTGCTGCCATCAGCAGCCTGCCGATACCACGACCCTGCGCATTTGGTGCTACCGCCAGCAAAGGTACTGTACCGCAAACCTCTTCAGAGATGGAATCATTGATTTCTCGGGTGTGGACAAAGCCCACTGCTGAGCCATCTACTTCTGCAATCAATGTTGACTGTGGCCCGTCATCTTGATCGAGCATCTTGATAATATAATCATCCTGAAACTTCTGTACCATAGTATCGGTATGCCAACTCAAACGCGCAACTTCTGCAAGCTGTGGTGAAAGCTCTAAAATAAAGGGACCATCCAAATCAGTGGCTTTTCGGATCGCAATTGAATCATGCATTTTATGTATCGTTCTTTTCAATTCCAAAGTGAAACCTTGTCCTTATGTATCATTATCTTCGGGCTACTGCACTAATAAGACCCTTTGAGATCGACGATTTTATGTCCGCGGCGGCATGGAAAGCGGAGGCAGAGGCTTGCGCAGAGAAAGGCGGCGCTCAATAATTAGCCAAGAACTGACATCCCGATTATTGTGTATTTAGTGGAAGTGGCAGAAATTTTACTTAGTGTATCCATAAATAGCCCTATATAGCTTTAATAGCATTTTTGGTTTAAGTATTCGGTAGTGAACAATATGAAGTTTGAGAGGGCAAGTTGAGATGCACCACCTTAGCTCAAGAGTTTTTCTCAACGCACTGTTAATTTTTACAGTTACTGTAGGCATTTTTAATGCTACGCCTAGCTATTCTGCTGAGAATACAATTCGATTTGGAATTTCCCACAAAGAATACCCCCCTTATTTGATGAATAATAAAAGCGACTTACTCGGCATCATCGCTGACACTTTTCAGGAAGTATCAAAAAAAATAGGATATCGGGTCGAAGTCATCATCAAACCAAATAATCGGATCAAACAAGATATAGAAAACGGTAAGATAGATGCGCTTGCGGGGGCAACGGAGTGGAGAAACGACACAATCGATCATGTATCAACTGACGGAATCATCAGCGTTTCAGACAACTTGGTAATGACAGCTGATCGACAGGCGAACCTTACTGCGGGCACCCAATTGAAAGGTATGCATGTCGCCACACGACTTGGTTATGTTTATCCATCACTCGAAAATATGTTCACAGCCGGAACAATTATCCGGCATAAAACACGTAGTTTTGAGAGCTTGCTTAAAATGGTCTCGCTCAAGCGCGTTGATTACGGGATTATAGATGTGAATGTGGCGAATTGGGTGATCCGCAAACAAGGTCTAAAATTCTCTCCACCGCTTTATTTTATGAAGCCTGGATTTGATGAGGTTGAATTTAGAATAATTTTGTTTTCAAAAAAATGGAACCCATTTGTTAAACAATTCAATGTCGCACTATCCAAATTCAAAGCCAGTAACGAATGGCAAAAAATTATAAACAAGTACCGATAATAAGTTCAGAACGGAACTACTGACTTGAAACATAAACACTAAGGTAAGTTCCAGACTATGGATCCACATCCATTCTTCCCTACAAGCAGTGAGCATAGGACTATCGAGCCGAGGAAGTCTGCTTCTGTCACCAAGTGGACTCTCCGACCATGCAGCCAACTCGTTCGCGTTACCCCCAAGAACAGACGTTCCGAGCAGGGCTGGGGAATACCTCCTTCCAACCCGTTGCCGGCATTCGTGATGCTGACGCGCTAACCTCCGGTCTTGCGGCACTCGAGCCGATTTGCTAATGTGTTTCCATGTCTTTCCTCCTGCGCCATATCTCCCGCTACGCGGCACAAAAAATAGCCTCCGATCCCCAGGCGAGGGAAAAGGCGGCCAAGGTCGCGCGCGGCGTTGTTGACGAGGCCAGGCATATCGCCCGCGAGAAAGACAAGGCCCGGGCTGCCGGGCGGTCTCTCCGTCGCATCATGAATAAGCTGCATAGCGATCAATAGAATTCCGAACCTGTCGTTTGCACCATAGGTCATCGAGATGTCATTTCATCAAACAACCATAGTCGGTAATTGACACTTTTTTGACCTTTTAAGTTCGGCGAGTTCATGTCCGCAATCGCGTGTAAAGCGGAAGTAAAATTCATGGAACCTGATTTTCCATTTCAAATGTCGGTTTGTAGAATAGACACAACAACTAGACTTTCATTTAGGCCTGCTTCTGGGTCATACTCGACCGCACATTCTTTATTGATCCAATATCTGGATAATCAGTCATGACCGTCGAGACAATCCCTCTCCACCAGTTATTGCTTTCTTTTATTCCTGTTGTTTTTCTCACGCTACTGATGTGGCGGTGGAAGCTCGACTATAAAAATTTGGTCTACGCGATGAGCCGTATGCTCATCCAGTTACTCACCGTTGGCTATGTATTGATTTATGTCTTCGAAACTGAATCCAGTGCCGTCGTCATAGCGATCTTGACGCTCATGATCCTTGTCTCCAGCTGGATTGCGCTTAATGCAATTAAACAACACAGTATTTCCCTCTACGCAAAGGCATTCATCTCTATTGGGTTGGGAGGAGGGCTAACGCTTGTCTTGATTAGTCAGTTTGTCTTGCAAATCGACCCATGGTTTTCACCGCAATTTATGATCCCGTTGGCTGGAATGGTCTTCGCAAATGCAATGACCAGTCTCAGCCTTGCGGCAGATCGCCTCACGTCGGAACTAAACAATGGTGCAACGTACGAACACGCGAGAGGGATCGCCTTTCAGACAGCACTGATCCCGATTATCAATTCACTCTTTGCTGTTGGGCTGGTATCTCTGCCCGGCATGATGACCGGGCAAATACTGTCAGGGGTCTCTCCCTTTATCGCGGCTAGATACCAGATATTGGTAATGTGCATGATCTTCAGCTCAAACGGAATTTCTGCCGCTTGTTTTTTGATACTTCTAAAGCGGGATCCCTATTTTAAGCAAAAGATAATAGAGACTAATCCCCAAACCCGATGAACGTTGCGACATCCTCAACTGGACGACGCTTGGACCTTACGGCGTTGGCTGGGAAACTGTCATCTGGATAGCCCATCGCAACGGATGTCTGAATAACATGATTATCAGGAATACCCGCATGCTCCCGAACGACAGGAGATTGCATAATACCTTGGCTGTTGATAACTGAGCCAATACCACGGCTCCACGCAGCAAGCGCAAGGCCGTACGTTACAGCCCCCAAATCAAAATGACGAATATCGCCTTCCAATTCTTTATCATATGCAACAATCACAGACACTGGTGCATCAAATTGCCGAAAACCACGTAACACCCAATCCTGACGGCGTTCTGCATCATGCCGTTCAATGCCCATTGCTTCGAAAAGTTGAATGGCGACCCCTACCTGACGATCCCGGTGGACGCCTTCATATTTACTTTCAACCCGAAACTCCCGTGAGGGCGGAACACCTGCAAGATTTCGTTCTGTATTGCCAGCTCGAATACGGTCGAGAGGCTCACCACTGATAACATGTAAATGCCATGGCTGGGTATTCATTGAAGACGGCGCACGTGTCGCAATCTCAATGATTTCTTTCATCACGTTCATGGGAATTGGGTCGGGCTTATAGCCCCGAATTGAGCGCCGTTCCAACACTGCGGTATCAAAGTCCATTTTGTCTTCTCTTAATTAGGTGTGAGCGGAAAACTTATCTGCGGATCAGTCTAACCGTCTTCGAAAAACTATCAAGACCGATCATTCCAATTGTAGTGTTTTTCGTTTCGCTGAGCAGAAACTGATCAATTAGCACAGCAGCCGTGAAGGAACCGTTCAACAGCAGCAGACACCATTTTTTTACGTTTCGCTAGCCCTGGAGGTTTCTTTCCCGTTGCCAATAGAGTGACAAAGTGCACTCCGAATAAAGAGGCTAGGAAACTTCCTGCAGCTTCTACGGGATCGCTTACCTGAATGACTTTTCGCTCAACTTGCTCTTCCAAATAATGCCCAAGCAATTCTGTTATGACATCCGGACCATTTTCAAGAAATGTTTTGCCGAGTTCAGGGAATTTATCTGTTTGTCCAACCAGTATTCTGAGCATTGAGCTGGATTCAGGATTAAAGACCATATCAAGAAAAGTAACGCCCATATTATTCAAAACCTTTTCGATCGGCTCTGTGAGGTCAATTTTCATTTCCATCTGTTGACGTTTAGTCCCACACATCCGCACCATGGTTTCGGCGAAAAGGTCTTCCTTGGATTTAAAGTGGCTATAAACTGTCCGTTTTGATACGTCTGCGGCTGAAGCGATTCCATCCATACTCGCGACATCATACCCCTGCCCTAGAAAAACAGATGTGGAAGCCTCCAAAATGGCTTCACGTTTCTTCTCGCTTCTTGTTAGAGCGGGAAGTGGTTCAGATAAATCACTCATAACGTCGTCTTTTCTTCTCATTTTGTGACAAAGTACACTAAACGGTATAGTTTCTTTTTCGGTCTTTTGAAAACTACACCGTATAGTGTACATGTTGCAATAGCAGTCTTGATTTTCACACTATCCCACTTTGGATCAAACCGAAAGTCCAGACACTAACTAAGGTGGGGCACGCCTCACATTAGCCAACTCTAAAGACAGGAAAACTTGAAATGTCGGATTTTTTTGGAACGATATCTGAGCGCTATGCGCGATGGGTTATTCGTTGGCGCTGGCTTTTAGTCATTGCTGCAGTAATCGGTGCCGTTGGTGTTGGGACAGGTGCGCAGCATTTAAGATTTACAAGTGATTACCGCGTCTTCTTCAGTGAAGCGAACCCACAACTGACGGCCTATGACAGCCTTCAGGATATTTATACAAAAACAGACAACATTGTATTTGTGCTTAAGCCAGAAGACGGCTTAATAATGACACCTAAATGGCTTGATGTTACGCAAAAGCTCACAGTTGAATCGTGGCAAATCCCCTATTCTATCCGCGTTGATTCAGTCACCAACTTTCAAAATACAGTTGCTGAAGGAGATGACTTAACTGTTGCCGATCTAGTAGAAGGTCCGTTGGCGTTATCGAAAACTCAGCTCGAGCGTATTATTTCGACAGCCCAAAACGAGCCTGCACTGGCAAATAGAATTATTTCACCAGACAACAAGACAACCGCGGTCCAAGTTACCCTGCAACTTCCACCTGACGATATGATCGCGCTAAATACTGCTGTTGAATACGCGGAAAAAATGGCCGCGAAAATCGAGGCAGAGAACCCAAGCCTAAGAGTTGCAATAACAGGCCTTGCCCCTCTCAGCAATGCGTTCCCACGTGCATCCATGCTCGACATGCAAACATTAACTCCGATTATGTTTGGTATCATCGTAGTTGCATTAATCGGATTTTTACGCTCCTTCAGCGGGACCATCGGAACGTTAATCGTAACGATTTTGTCCACGGTCACTGCAATGGGTTTTGCAGGGTACACAGGCGTAAAACTCACACCCCCGTCGGCTATGGCGCCTACGATTATTCTGACAATCGCCATTGCTGACTGTGTGCACATTCTGGTCTCTATGTTCCATGAGATGCGTGCGGGCAGGACCAAACACGAAGCGATCATTGAAAGCATTCGCATTAACATGCAGCCTGTTTTCCTGACCAGTTTCACAACTATTATCGGCTTTATGAGCCTCAACTTTTCTGATGCTCCGCCGTTTAACGATCTAGGAAATATGGCGGCTGTTGGCGTAGCTGCGGCATGGCTCTATTCCATTTTATTCTTGCCTGCCTTCATGGCCATCATTCCAGTGCGCGTAAAAAAAGTGGCTTCAGACAAGATAGAAGCAATGGATCGTCTTGGCGATTTTGTCGTTCAAAACCGTACAAAACTATTGCTAGGTATGGGTATCATTGCCATCGGCATGTCAGCTTTGATCAGTAAAATCGAATTGGATGACCGTTTTGTTGAGTATTTTGATACATCCATTCCATTCCGTGTTGATAGTGATTTTGCAAGGGAAAACCTATCCGGTATTTATCAGGTAGAGTTTTCTGTAAATGGAGAAGATTCCGGCGGAATTTCTGATCCCGAATATCTAGAAAATCTAGAAAATTTCGCTATTTGGCTTCGCGCGCAACCCGGTGTCGTGCATGTTAATTCATTGACAGATGTGATGAAACGTCTGAGCAAATCCATGCATGCAGATGAAGAGAGTTGGTACCGGCTTCCGGAAGGTCGAGAACTCGCAGCTCAGTATCTCCTCCTTTATGAACTCTCGCTGCCTTACGGTCTTGACCTTAATAGTCAAATCAACGTGGACAAGTCAGCCAGCAGGATGACTGTTACATTGGATAATGTAACAAGCGGTGAAATGCGTGGCCTTGCGGATCGCTCTCAGCAATGGCTGCGAGATAATGCTCCTGCGCATATGGTTGCAGAGGGCAGCGGTGCCGCCGTTATGTTCGCTCATATTGCGCATCGGAACATCCAATCTATGCTTTTTGGAACCTTCGTCGCGTTTTTGGTTATTTCTGGCTCGATGATCTTAGCGCTAAAGAGTCTCAGAATTGGTCTCATCAGCCTTATTCCCAATTTGGTTCCAGCGGCAATGGCCTTTGGTCTTTGGGGCGTCCTTTACGGACAGATTGGTCTGGCATCTTCCATGGTCGCGGCGACAACGCTTGGGCTGATCGTAGATGCGTCGGTTCACTTCCTTTCTAAATATGTAAGGGCCCGCCGTGAGCGAAATGCAACTCCGGAAGAAGCCGTAAGGTATAGCTTCAGAACAGTTGGTAAGGCCTTACTTGTCACCACTTCAGTATTGTTTCTGGGCTTTGCCGTTCTGTCCCAATCTTCGTTCCAGGTAAACTCCGATTTGGGATTATTGACGGCAATTACAATCGCTATAGCGCTTGTCGTCGACTTCCTTTTGTTGCCTCCGCTGTTGATGCTTCTGGATCGCAAAAAATCTCTTTCAACGACTAATCTTGCAGCACCGCAAGCTGCAGAATAAGGAGTACGTAAACATGTTAAACTTGCATCTTAAGACATTCCTAGTTACCTCATTGGCGGTTACCACCCTCGCCTTTCCCGTGAACGCAGGCACATCCGCCGCCCAAAAAGGCGCAGATATCGCAGCCGAGTGGGATAAAAGAGACAAAGGATTTGGAGACAGCCGTGCAACCCTCAAAATGATCCTTGAAAACCGACATGGCGAGAAAAGCACACGTGACCTCCGTATTAAAACACTGGAAGTTCCAGATAGTTCCGAAGGCGATAAGAGCCTGACTATATTTAATAAGCCTCGTGACATTAAGGGAACGGCTTTTCTAAGTTATGCCCATATTCTGGAGCCCGATGATCAATGGCTCTACCTGCCCGCACTTAAACGCGTCAAACGGATCTCTTCCAAGAACAAGTCCGGTCCTTTTGTTGGAAGTGAATTTTCGTACGAGGATTTGACAGCTCAGGAACTTGAAAAATACTCCTATACATGGCTGAAAGATGAGGCTTGTGGCGACCTTCAATGCGCTGTCCTTGAACAAACGCCAACATACGCAAATTCCGGTTATACGAAAATGATCGTATGGTATGATACAGCGGAGTATCGCCAACAGAAAATCGATTATTACGATCGGAAGGGGTCTCTTCTAAAAACTCTACAGTTCGCGGAATATCAGCAATATCTGGATCAATATTGGCGGGCGCATAATATGTTCATGACCAATCACCAGACAGGTAAAAAAACTCGCTTGGTATACAGTGATTACGCATTCCAGACTGGATTGAAAGCGTCAGACCTTACCAAACGCAAACTTGAAAAAGTTAGATAAAGACCGATGTCACACTTGATAAAGCACATGATTGTAGGGGTTGCACTTGTTATGAGTGCAGTCCCTGCTCAAGTTAATCTTGCCTATGCTGATATGAATCTGGATTTCTCCGGCTTTCTTGCTGGCGATCTCCGCCTATTTAGTGAAGGGGCGGCAAACTCGGGTCAAAGTGATGCGCGACTAAATCCATCCACCGTTCTTCAACTTGAGTGGAACCTTGATTGGAATGAAGGAGATGATCGTATTGATTTCATTCCTTTTGCAAGAATTGATCCACAAGATAGTGAACGAAGTCACGTGGATATTCGCGAGCTAAACTATCTGCACCTCGATGACACTTGGGATTTAACCATCGGGATCGATAAAGTGTTTTGGGGGGTTACGGAAAGTCGACACCTTGTGGACATCATTAATCAAACGGATGCTGTAGAAGATAGCGACGGCGAAGATAAACTTGGTCAATTCATGATCAATTTGGGTCTTCAAAGCGACGTTGGCGACATCAATTTTTTCATTATGCCATATTTTCGGGAACGCACGTTTCCGGGGAGCGACGGCCGTCTACGCGCTCCTTTCGTTGTAGATACCGATCGAACTCATTACGAATCCGATATGGAAGAGTTCCACCCTGATCTTGCCTTTCGATATTCTGTAGTCAAGGGAGACTGGGATATTGGGGTCGCGCATTTTTATGGAACCAGTCGTGAAGCACGGTTTATCCCAGAAATAAACGGCGCCGGAGACACTGTACTTGCCCCGCAATATGATCTGATCAATCAGACAAGTGCCGACATCCAAGCCACTTTCGATGCATGGCTTTGGAAGTTTGAAGGTATTTACAGACAAGGTCATGGAGATGATTTTATTGCGGCATCAGGCGGCCTTGAATACACCTTCTACGGAATTGCTGATAGTGACGCAGATCTAGGCTTGCTTGCGGAATATCATTATGACGGTAGAGACAGTTCTGCACCTGCCACCATATTCGATAACGATCTCTTTCTCGGGCTTCGTGCCGCACTAAATGACGCACAAGATACGACCTTTCTCGCTGGTGTAATTTGGGACACTGAAACTCAAGCGCAAAATTACACAGTCGAAGCGTCCAGAAGGCTCAACGATTACCTAACGTTTGAGGCTGAACTTCGAATCATTTCAAACCAGCCAACATCCGATCCTTTATACAGCGCCCGTGATGATGATCATCTGCAACTTAGGCTCTCATATTATTTTTAGTCTCAGAAGTGCATTAAAGAAGTAGTTTCACTAGTCAAATCATGCGGATCTTGCGACTTCCCACTTGAACATAGACTGGTCGCAAGATTAATTTTCTCGTGGCGTATCTTACAAAGACATCTTCTGTGAACTTGCATCTTCTTCAGATACATTGTTTAAGAATAACAACTAGCTTTGGTATCGAAGGAAAACTGGTCATTTTGTTTGAAGTAATATTGCTTTCTGCCGCAGCATTTTTGGCAGGCACATTGAATTCCATCGCGGGAGGCGGGAGTTTTCTCACCTTTCCGGCGCTTGTCTATATAGGCATTCCGCCGATTTCCGCTAATGCGACCAGTGCTGTTGCAGTTTTCCCGGGCTATCTCAGCGGGGCCTTTGGTTTTGTTAAAGAACTAAAGACGTATGGCCTGCGCCAACTGGGAACGCTTATATTCCTCGCGGCAATTGGCGGAGTGTTGGGTGCGCTCCTCTTGCTTGTAACACCGAACGACATCTTCAAATTGATCATTCCCTACCTGTTACTCTTTGCAACAGGGTTGTTCGCTTTTGGAGACAAAATAACAATCTATTTGGCCTCGAAAGGAAAAACACAGAAATCCAAAAATTGGATCCTCACACTTTTTGTGTCCACCTACGGCGGTTATTTCAATGGTGGATTAGGGATCGTTTTATTGGCCCTTTTCTCTGTTCTTGGGTATCGAGACTTGAACCTAATGAACGGGCTGAAAAACGTTCTGTCCTTTATCCTTTCTGCAGCGTCCATTATTACATTTGCGTTCGCTGACATCGTCGATTGGGAATGGGCATTAATCATGATGGTTTCAGCAACAATCGGTGGTTATTTTGGTGCGGTGATTGCCCGCAAAATGCCGAAACAGCTTGTTAGAAATCTTATAATTTTTATTGGACTGTTTATGTCCGCAGCTTTCTATTTCATGTAAGCGACATATTCTCATTTGGGTTCTAATTGTCCTAGCCTTCTAGATATTTTCACTTTCTCCACACGCGTCCACAGCAACTATTTGCGACACTATTAATGATCAAAGGTAATAAATTAGTAATTTGTCAGCTTTTTGTTTGCTAATATATCTCCTCTTGTACGCTTATCAGCAGAGTTTCTATGACCCAGCAACAAAACTTGAATATCTTCGAAGCATTCAGCCAATTTGAAAAGGACGTAAATAGCGGTTATTCAGCGTTAGATGCATCCGCCTGCGCACTTTCTATTGGCTTAGGAGCTTCCACTGCTGCGGTGGTCATGTATGATCCAAAATCCGAAAAAATCGACACTCTTTCCAAACATATATCAAAAAATTCTGAAATTTCTGAAATTGATTTTTGTGCTGCCATCAAAGCAACGCTGAAATCCGAAAATCAGATTGAGGATGGAATCTGGCAAAAATTCAGTACCGCCACTCAGATAAAAACAAACATCACAACAACAGCCTATTTGCTACATTCAACAGAACAAACCGGAAAATCGTTCCTAATTTGCTTCCATGAACATCATTTTGAATGTAACCTAATATCTTGCAATTTCCTTGCTGCCATTGCCTTACTTACAAAGAATGCTCTCTCGCCCCCTGCTTTACCTGAACACAAACAGTTAAAAGCGGTAGAACCGGAGAAGCCAAACTATCCAGAAAACGATACACATTTTCACGAATTACTGGAAGTCAGCCCAAATGCAATTGTGGTTCAATCGCTGGGAAAAGTTGTCTATATCAACCGAAGAGCTTTAAGTGTTTTTGCAGCAGAAAAAGGTGATCAGTTACTTGGTCGGGAAGGTCTGGATTTTATTGTCCCAGAAGAGCGAGAGAAAATACTTGCTTATCGAAATCAAGTTATTGACGGCACATCAGATCACTTAACAATAGAAACGAAACATGTGAGGCTAAACGGCCACATTTTTCAAAGTGAAATCAGCATTGCTTCTGTGACGTGGGCAGGTCATCCGGCTACCATCAATATAATTCGCGACATTACCGTTCGCAAAAATGCTGAAGCCACTATACTACGCCGTGATGTAGAATTGAAAATGGCCCAAGAAGTGGCGCATCTGGGGCACTGGAGACTTGATCCAGCTACAGATAGTTTGGAGTGGTCAGACGAGCTATATCGCATTTATGGACTAGATCCAAAAACAACTACAATTACACGACCAGTTGCTAAGAAAATGAAGATATCCACTGATGGTGATCTTTTCCTAAGAATGCAGAATGAAATTGCGCAAGACGCCATCAACCATAGTTTCGAATATAGAATTCGTAGAGCAGATGGAGAGATCAGAACCCTCCTTGGAATTGCCAAACCGGAATTCGATAAAACTGGGAAATTGGTTGCCCTATTTGGCGTATCGACAGACATCACAGAACAGAAAGAGCTGGAAATAGCGCGTGACGCCAGTAACGAGCGCCTTAAAGATCTTGCTGAGCTGGGAGCAGATTGGCTTTGGGAAATGGACGAAGAATTAAGATTTTCATACTTTTCCGACACAATTCATAGAATTACGGGTCAACCAACCGAGTTTTATATTGGCAGAACTAGAGAGGAATTAAACCCAAAAGAAGTTTTGGATGACAGTTGGACACCTCATCTGGAGGACCTTGAAAATCATCGCCCCTTTAAGAATTTCAGATACAAGCATTATTCTGAAACGGGAAAATTGTATCATTGGGCAATTTCTGGAAAGCCCATTTATGATAAGAACGGCAATTTTAAGGGATACCGGGGCATTGGGTTTGACAGAACCGGTGAAGTCAATATGGAAGAAAAACTTATACAAGCCCAAAAAATGGAAGCAGTTGGTCAGCTGACGGGCGGTGTTGCCCATGACTTCAATAACCTTCTCGCAGTTATCCAGGGAAACCTGTTGAGAATGACAACTCGTGGAGCCGAACTCACACAGAGCATGCTCGCCTTTTCTCGAAAACAGGAATTGCATCCAAAGTCTTTTCAGCTGAACGAGCAAATCTATGGAATGATCAAGATCTTACAAAGTACGCTTGGGGAAACTATTTCGATTAAGGTGCAGTGCGATGAAGACCTTTGGGCCTGTAGCGCTGATCCGGGACAAGTGGAAAATGCGCTTCTTAATCTAGCATTAAATGCACGAGATTCAATGCCAGATGGCGGTTCTCTTACAATTGAAACACGCAATGTCTACTTAGATGACGATTATGCAGGTGCCCAAACTGAACTCGAGCCGGGTAACTACCTGATGCTCGCCGTGAGTGATACAGGCACAGGAATCCCTGCCGAAGCCCTTCAACATGTGTTTGAACCCTTTTATACGACAAAAGAGACAGGGAAAGGGACTGGATTAGGGCTAAGTATGATTTACGGGTTTGCAAAACAATCTGGAGGTCATGCAAATATATATTCTGAACCTGGGCACGGTACGACCGCTAAAATCTATTTGCCTAGATCCGAGGTAATCGCTGAAGTTATAAGTCCTGAAAAGTACACGGGTGTTAAATCAGAAGATAAAACTATTCTCGTGGTCGAAGATGACATAGACATGCGCACACTTGCAGTCGCCCTCTTAAGCAGTATGGGTTTCACAATCCGAGAAGCGAAAGATGGTCCCTCTGCCCTTAATAGCATTGATATAGAAGGACCTGTTGATCTACTCCTCACCGATGTTGTGTTGCCAGGCGGCCTAAACGGTGTTGAGTTGTCATCAAAAATAAATGTTCAATATCCATCAATAAAAACGTTGTTTATGTCTGGATATACAGAAGATGCGTTCTCTGAAAACAAACTATTAAAAGAGAACGCTGTACTTTTACATAAACCGTTCAGAAAAGCAGATTTGGCGGATAAAATCCAACAAGTATTGGATACCCACCTGTGATGTGAGTATCCAATCTCTTTAACCTTGTTTTTCCTCGCGGTACGCTTGGCGCAATCCCATAAACAGACTGACGCACATTAAAAGTAGTACAATTGTGAAGGGGAACCCTGTTGAAACGGCCATGGCTTGCAGTGCATTAAGCGCACCCGATCCACCTACTATTAACAGCGTAGCTGCAACAATACCTTCAAATGAGCACCAGAAAACGCGCTGAGATACCGGTGCATCCGTTTTCCCGCCAGCTGTAATTGTATCGATTACGAGAGATCCAGAATCCGATGACGTTACAAAAAACACCAGAACCAAAATAATTCCCAAAAACGAAGTAATCGTTGCAAGAGGTAAAGGTTTCAACATCACAAATAGTTTAAGCTCCAGTGCGGCACCGCTTACAGGAGCCGCAGCATCTGAGATAACTTGTGATATGGCAGTCCCGCCAAACGCTCCCATCCAAAGGATACTGACTGCTGTTGGGATAACGATCACGCAAAAGATAAACTCCCTCACTGAACGACCCTTGGAAACACGAGCGATAAACATACCCACAAAAGGTGACCATGAGATCCACCATGCCCAATAGAACGAAGTCCAGCCTTGAGAAAAATTGGTATCTTCACGACCAAACGGCATAGATAAGGGTACAATTTCTGTAATATATGCTAGGCCGCCAGAGAAAATCGTCTCAAAAATCGTGGCCGTTGGCCCAACGAATATTATAAACGCAAGCAACAACGCTGCCAGAGCGATATTGATTTCTGAAAGTATCTTCACGCCGCCGTCCAATCCTCGCAGCACTGAAATCAATGCGAGAACGGTGATAAACGCGATCAATAACACTTTCGCGACATTGCCGGTTCCCCACCCAAATAAATAGTTAAATCCAGCAAGCGCTTGTTCTGTCCCAAACCCAAGTGATGTTGCTAATCCGAACAAGGTAGCGAACACAGCCAATGTATCGATAACGTGCCCCGGCCAACCCCACACTCTTTCACCAAGCAATGGATAAAAAGCAGATCGAAGGGTTAGTGGTAACCCGCGATTAAACGAAAAGAAGGCGAGTGACAGGGCGACAACAGCATAAATGGCCCACGGATGTAGCGCCCAATGGAATATGCTTGCTGCCATTCCAAGATTAACAGCAGCCTTAACGTCTCCCGCTGCAGCACCAAGCGGTGCCCAGTCAGTGCGCACGCCATTTTCAACCGTAGTGCCTCCCATAGAAGATGCGAAATGGGACATGGGTTCCGACACGCCAAAGAACATTAGTCCAATGCCCATGCCGGCGGCAAATAACATTGCGAACCAGCCAAGATACCCATATTCGGGTTTTGCATCTGCGCCACCTAGGCGAATTTTACCCAAGGGGCTAACCATCAACACAAGGCAAAAAATGACAAAAATATTTGCCGATCCAAGAAAAAACCAGTCAAAGGTTGATGTTAGGAAAGGTCTTAACCATCCGAAAAATTCAGTCGCACCTTCCTGAAACATCAATGTAATGAGAACAAAGACGACGATGGAAATTCCCGATACCAAGAAAACCGGATTGTGGATATCAAGCCCAAATGGCGTAATGTTATTTTGTCCAACTATGTAATCTGAATCGCTTTTAGTTTGCCCGCTTGCATCTTTTTCATTGCCCGGCTCTGCCATAATACTCTCCCCCAGTTACGAAAGTTTCAGTGGTCATTTAAAGCTTTTTCAGATTCATTTAATTACGCTTACCTTGCATAAGTAAAGTTATTTTTAGAAAAAACTAATAAACAGTTGTAGTGAAAAATATCAAACTGGAGTATGTAACTTCACTATTCGTTTATAAGGCGAGATCCTGACGACGAAGTTTTTGATATCTTCTAACTAAATTCGCTCGTTTTGTTCGAGAGAGATGATCCAAAAAAGTTCGACCTTGCAGATAATCCATCTCATGTTGGATGACAGTTGCCAGAAATCCTTCAGCTTGCATAGTCTGCATAGCGCCATTTTCATCCAGATATTGCACCGAAATTTCACTTGGCCGCGTTATGTCTGCAGCAATACCTGGGAAACTTAAAGAAGCCTCGTTAAAGGTTTGAACCTCATCTGATGCTTCCAGTATTTCAGGATTGATCATCGCAAGTGGCGTACTCACACCCCCTTCATGCAGATGGATAACAATAATCTGCTTCAACACACCAACCATATTTGCCCCAAGGCCAAGGCCCTGTTCTGCGTAAAGGGTCTCGAACATATCGGCCACAATCTGCCTAATACTGTCGTCCACCACTATTACTTTTTCAGCTTTCTTTTTGAAAACCGAGTTCGGTGCGATCACTAAAGGTAAGGACAACTAATTTCCCCTCAAACCAGGAAGCTGAGTTTAATACCGTCAATGATGTACTGAATGGCAAGTGCCGCGAGAATGACCCCTAGAACCCGCGTGACGATTTGAGTGAAGGTAGGTCCCATCATTTTTCCCAATCTAGGTGCCATGAGAAAAAGAACAAGAACGATCAGCAATACTAATGCCGAAACCCCTATAACCGTCGCCTGATGCAAGACGTTGTCTCGGTTCGCGCTCATTAGAAGCATGATAGAGGCAATGGCACCGGGCCCCGATATCAACGGAATGGACAGAGGAAAAACTGAAATGTCGTCAAACCCGCCATCGCCTTCCACTTCATCTTTCATATCTTCTGCCCGGCTTTCCCGGCGTTGACTTCGTTTATCAAAGACCATTTCAAGTGCCATCAGAAATATCATGGCCCCCCCCGCAATTCGAAAAGAAGGGAGTCCCACACCGAGCAAACCTAAGAATCTGTCTCCTAGAAGCGCAAAAAACAAAAGCAATGCACCGCCAATCAATGTACCCTTGATCGCCATTCGCCGTTGATGGGAAGCGCTACTTCCTTCGGTCAGGCTAATAAAAATTGGTAAAAGCCCCAACGGATCAATGATCACAAACATAGTGACGAAAGCCGTTAAAGCCACATCCAGTATCGCAGGTGTCAGCATCTGCTCTTCCCTTAACTATCGAACGCTCTATTGTTGCAAACCAACTAGTCTATATTACAAGCAAGAATAATAAAGATATAGTAACCAATGATATGAAAGTATTAACGATAACAATTGGAACTGGAAATGAGCTTAACGCCTCAAACAGAAACCTCGATACTGGAACAAATTGAAGAATTTGCAGAAATCCATATTGCACCAAAACGCCATGAACTGATTACATCGCACCAATTCCCGAAAAATCTGTGGGCAGCATTCGGGAAATCAGGACTGTCAGGACTTACTACTCCGACAACATACGGCGGCCTTGGTGTTAATTATGGAACTTTATCAAAGGCAGCATATCTCATAAATAAAATTGGCGGCGTTCCGGGTGTTACAATGGTTTTAATGTCTCATTGGCTCTTGGCAAAACTGCACATTTCAAATAACGCCTCTGATGCTGTGAAGCACGATCTTCTTCCATCAATCGTAAGTGGAAATACGACACTGGCGGTTGCCATATCTGAGCCCGGTGCAGGCGCCCACCCTAAGTTTCTGAAGACTACGGCAGAACGCTCTGACAATAATTTCATTTTGAACGGCGAGAAAACTTTTCTTACAAACGCGCCCTTAGCAGACTATTTCATTGTTCTGGCAATCACCAGCCAAACGGAAACCCGAAAAGAATTCAGCGCGATTTTGGTTCCAGCTGAGAGTATTGGGTTGGAGCGGACAGATGGCATTAAACTAGATTTCCTACATCCCTGCCCACACGGTGGTATTCTATTAAAAGACTGCACAGTTCCCACGAAAAATCTTATTGGCGTTGAAGGACAAGCGTTCGAACAAACATCCCTTCAAATGCGAGCCCTTGAAGATGCTGTAGGCGCTTCTGCTCTGGTAGGCGGCATGGAAAGATTGCTGGGGGACCTTGCAGATAAAGTTGACAGCGAAGCTTCCCAAAAAACTGGGGAAGTAATCACTCAATTACAGACATTGAAAGTAACTGCATTGCATTTGGCTACTTACGCTGAGGCTTCAGATAATAACCTCGAAGATCTCATGTCACTTCAACTGGGATTTCGCCAACAAAGTATTCGATGTATGCAAACGTTGGAGGAGCTTTCTGAACTATCAAGAGGACAATTGCAGCCAGAAACGACGCTACTTGCCCGCGACATTTCAAAACTTCATGCAATAGCCAAAACAGCGCAAGAAGCTCGCCTGACAAAAATCGGGCAAGCCTATTTATCTAGCTAACCTCATTTTCTGACAATATTAACTTCAGAATGTAATGTCCTGTGAACAGGGCATTTATCAGCGATATCGATAATTTGTTGCCGTGTGGCGTCATCCAGATCACCTTGCGCTTCGATTTCAACCGTAATCTGATCAAGACGCCCACCCACTGTTTCGCAAGTCTCACAGTCTGTCGCATGTATTTTGTCATGTTTTAGGGTCACAATGGCACGATCAAGCGCATAACCTTTTCGTTCTGCATACATTCGCATAGTCATCGCCTTACAGGCCCCAAGTCCTGCAAGAAGGTAATCATAGGGAGTTGGGCCAGTGTTTGTTCCCCCGACCGACGGAGGCTCATCTGCGATTAACTGATGCTTGCCGCCCACCGAGATCGCATTGGTGAATTTTCCTTGCCGTGTTTCCGCAACAACAACAGTGCCCGGAGCCGCCGACGGGAGCGGTAAACCAGCACCTGATAGATTAATATATCGGGCCGCCCAAGCCGCTATGATATTGGCAACATATGCAGCGTCTTCTTTTTTGCTCAAAAGGTGATCTGCAGTATCAAGGGAGACAAAGCTTTTAGGATGTTTTGCTGCCTGAAAAATCGTTCCGGCATTTTCAACACCAACGATGCTATCGATGGGGGAATGAAATACGAGCAGTGCCTTTTTCATTTTCGCAATATCACGTTCCAGTTTTTGCCCTTCAATGTCTTCCAAAAACTGCTTTTTAATCCGAAATGGCCGCCCAGCAAGAAGGACTACTGCCTCCCCTTGCTCCTCAATCTCTGCTCTGGAACTTTGGAAATTATGTGCAACATGCGCAGGATCAGCTGGCGCACCGATAGTACAGATGGCATCCGCTTCGGGAACGTGTGAGGCGGCTGCAAGTACGGCAGCACCGCCCAGCGAATGGCCAATCAACATTTTGGGAGCCTGATAGTTCTCTCTCAAGAAATTGGCCGCCGCAACTAGATCATCCACGTTCGATGAAAAATTTGTATTGGCAAAATCCCCCTCACTTGCCCCAAGCCCTGTGAAATCAAATCGAAGAACAGCAATTCCCTGCTCTGTCAATCCGTTCGCCACACGAGAGGCCGCGTAAATATCCTTAGTACAACTAAAACAATGCGCCCAAAGCGCGTACGCTGTTGGGGCACCCACGGGGAAGTCCAAACGGCCAGCGAGCTGTTCACCGGTCGCACTTGTAAACATGATTTTTTCGCTTTTTGCTGGCATGACCGTCTTCCTTTTCAATAGCTGAGAGGTGCAACTTGAGAATAGACTAATAAACAAGTTGAGAAAAAAGAAGACAATTATCCTAAATGGAGCCAATCATCCAATCAGGAGCAATGCCGCTCTGTTTTATGTAATGGTTAGGATCCAGCCCTTTAAACAAACCATGATCAGTAACAAGAGCTGTTTTCCAACCACGTGCTGCGCCACCAAGAATATCTGTGTGGAGTGTATCTCCAACCATACAAATTCGCTCAGGAGCCACGTTAGAAGCCGCCAAACGTTTCGCAACGATATCGTATACTGACGGAAACGGTTTGCCGTGGAACTGCACTTCAACATCCAGAAGACGTGCCATGCGGTGTCCAAAGTAACCGGGTTCAGTTGAAAACGTATTTCCACGTGGCGCGACAATGTCCGGATTGGCAATAATAACCGGCCTTTTGTTTCTCTCAAGTGACGCCTCAAGCATTGCCTGACGATCAGCATTCCAATCTTGTACTGACAAGAACAGAAAAGCGGTTGCTGCGTCGTAATCCTCGACATCATCCCCAAGCTTAAGAGCTGTCTGAGGGAGTTCAGAAATATCGAATTTATCTGTCGCTGCGACGCCCCAGATCATATCAGCCCCAATAGAGATCAAAGCAGCCTCCGCCGCATTCCGGCTGGAGACAATTTCAGACGCTGAAAAATCAAACCCGAGATTTTCGAATTTGGTAAATGTGTCTTTTGCATTGTAACTGGCGGCGTTCGTCAGGACAAAAACGTTTTTCCCAAGCGCCCTTAAATCAGCGATACGCTGAACGGCACCATCGATAGTTGACTCGCCGACATTTAGCACGCCAAAGGCATCAAAAACGAATGTGTCAATGTTCTCAGCGACATCCAGAAGGGACGCCTTAGCTACAGAGAATGCAGGATAACTTGCCTGAGGAAGTTGAGTCTGTATTTCTTGATACAGATCGAAAGCCTGTTCCCCGTTTAAACAAGGAAACAGGTCTTCAAAATATTTAGATGATTGCACCGCGCACCTTTGCTGATACCCATTCTCCGATGACAACGGCGACAAGGATCACAAGAAGGATCAATGCAACTTGTGGCCAAGCGAGTACATTTAACGAAGATTGCAATTGCAATCCAATACCGCCCGCGCCAACAAGCCCAAGAACAGTGGATTCCCGGATATTGATATCCCAACGGAAAACGGAGATTCCGGCAAAGGAGGGTAATATTTGTGGAACAATACCATATACCATCACCTGCCAGCGAGAAGCCCCCGTAGCTGTAATCGCTTCAATCTGCTTGGTGTCGATTTCTTCAATGGCTTCATAAAGCAATTTAGCACAGAAACCGACTGAACGAATGGCAATGGCCACAAGCCCGGCAGCGACACCTGGTCCGATAATCGACACCAGCAATAGCGCCCAGATCAGGGAGTTGATTGATCGGGTAGATACAATGATAAACAGAGCAATGGGCCGCACGAAAATCTTGCTTGGCGTTGTATTACTCGCAGCAAGAAAGGCGACCGGAACAGCCATGATCAAGGCAAGTACGGTGCCGAGAGTTGCAATGTTAAGTGTGTCCCAAATGGGTCCCCACAATTCACCAATATATTCCCAACGTGGCGGCATAGCACGCGATCCGATATCAGCGGCAATCCTTGGAGCATCCCATACGAAATACCATGTGGTCGCATCGGAAATTTGCTTCCAGCAATACATAAATACCGCCACAGCAATCAGATAACCAAACCAGCGAACAAGTGTCTGGTTTCGATCCCGGATTTGCCAGACTTTTACACCTGAAGAATTTTCTGAAACTGGCATTACTGTACTTTCTTCCGAATAACACCTGATAAATATTCAAGTACCATTACGGTACCGATAATCATCAGCAAGATAGCCGCGGCTGTATCAAACTCATATCGATCAAACGCAGTATTCAAAGTTGCCCCGATACCACCAGCGCCGACAAGCCCTAACACAGCAGATTCACGGAAGTTAATATCTAAACGATAGATTGAAAGCCCGACAAGACGCGGCATCACTTGCGGCTGAACGCCGTAATTAATCCATTGTAACCACGAGGATCCAGTGGCTTTAACAGCTTCCGCCTGAACCTTGTTCATGTCTTCGATTTCTTCCGCTAGCAATTTGGCTAGGAAACCAATCGTTGCGAAGCTTAGTGTAATAAAACCTGCGAGCGGACCAAATCCAAAAATAGCGACCATTAAAATGGCGACAATGATTTCATTAAGAGCGCGAGAAAGTGCGACGATGCCCCGGCAGACCAAATAAACAGGCAACGGTGCAATGTTTCTTGCCGCCCCGAGGCCAATTGGGATTGAAATCGCGATACCAACCACAGTGGATGACACCGCCATAATAACACTTTCGATTAACCCCTCACGGATATCAGTGCCGCGCGTGAAGAAATCCGGGTTTGCAAAAGCAACAACAAATTTCCAACCACGGATAAGACCCTCGCTCACACGTGTCCAGTTTACATCGATCGAGCCAAAGGCAAGAACCAGATAGACCAGCGCACCAATCAACAGAGTCCATCTTAAAATCGGATTCTTAATAAAATGGGGTTTACGCCAAGCTGTTCCTAATCGTTGCTCAAGCAAAGCGTCATCAAGTACAACCGTACTCATGCGTCTTCCTCGTCAACTTTTTCAATTGTGGCTTCCCAGTCTTCCTCACCGTAAATGGTGGTCAGGACATCCGGCGTCAATTCATCGGGCGCACCGTCGAACTCAATCACACCAAGTTTTAGACCAACAACGCGCTGTACAAACATCTGTGCCAATGCAACATCATGGATATTGATAATTGCAGCCAAACCACGCTCTTCACAAAGCTCACAAATGAGGCGCATGATCTGACGAGAAGTCTTTGGATCAAGCGATGCAGTTGGCTCATCAACAAGTAACAAGTCAGGATCTTGTATGAGAGCCCGCGCAATACCGACCCGTTGGCGTTGACCACCAGAGAGTTCATCCGCGCGTTTATCCGCCATATGGAGAAGACCTACACGGTCTAAAAGACGAAAAGCTTCATCGATGTCAGATTGCGGATATTTGCGTAAAAAGCTCCGCCAAAAACCGACATAGCCTAAGCGACCGGACAGAACATTTTCCATAACGGTCAAGCGTTCCACCAGCGCATATTCTTGGAAAATCATTCCCATTTTCCGGCGAACGGTGCGCAGTCCTCTAGATCCCAACGAAGTAATATTTTCGCCATTGAGAGTGACAGTTCCACTTGTTGGTTCAACAAGCCTGTTGATGCAACGAATAAGCGTACTTTTACCAGCACCAGACGGGCCAATTAGCGCAAGCACCTGCCCCTTAGGAATTTCAAGATCTACAGCCGTAAGGGCGAGATCACCTGTGGGGTATTTTTTCGTCAATTTTTGTATTTGAAGCATTATAACCTACACATACGCCAAGAAAAAACCGCGAGCGAAATAACGCTCACGGTTACATTGATCACTTATTTACAAGTGTATTTTACACCATTTGCAGTATCGATTTTGCGAATAACATCCCAGAATTTTTTGTATGTCATTTTCAAGAATTGAGCTTCATTTGATTTTGAGAATTCTTCTTCCAACGAAGACCCTGCCCATTCGAAGGAGAAAAATGCTTCTTCAATTTTGGCTTTAAGTTCTGGCTTGAGGTTATACACCACACCAAAACCTGTTGTTGGGAATGTTTGTGACTTGTAAATGGATTTAACTTGATCCGCTTTAATCACATCACGCTTTAACATACGGTGCATCACAGAGTTTGCGATAGAGGCAGCTAGATAATCTTTATTCGCGACACCAAGAATAGAGTTATCATGCTTACCTGAGAACGCAGGTTCAAAATCTCTTTTGGCTTCCATATCGAAATCAGCTTTCAGAATAGCTGAAGGCGCTTTGAAACCAGAGTTTGAAGTCGGTGATGTAAAGGCAAGTTGCTTGCCTTTGATATCTTCAACTTTATTAATGCCGCTGCCTGGATATGTAATGATTTCCATTTCATAACCGAAGTTGCCATCTGCAGATGCCATAATTGTAAATGGATTAAAACCAGCACAGTTCACAGCAAGCGGATTTGAACCTGTGTTGAAGCCCGCAATATGCAAACGGCCAGAACGCATGGCTTCGATTTGTGCTGCATTACTTTGTACGGGGAAGAACTGAACTTTTTTGCCCGTTACTTTTTCCATATGCGTCAGGAAATCGCTCCATGCTTCTTTATATACAGCAGGATCTTCAACTGGCGTATATGCAAATACAAGCGTTGACGGGTCAAGCTGCTTTGAAGCATCTGCTGGCGTATCAGCCAAAAGATCGCCATCTACATCGCAATAGCGCGAATCCAATGTGCCGCGAGCACACTCAGCGGCATACGAACTTGTTGATGCCATAACTGACGCAAGAAGCGTAGCTGCGGCGCCTAGCGCCAAATTTTTCAATTTCATGGTTTCTCCCCCAATAATTTTCGAATTGTTTCAGTTTTATGCGGAAAACAGTGACACAAGGTTCACAATCTCACAAGGAGTTTTCAAACGTTTTTCGAATACGCGTAAATAAGAATAACCATGTTTCTCACTTTAAGAGAACACACTATTAGACATTCAAATTATGCGGTTTTCCACATTTTAGCGCACATCTTTGCTAATCCTTTTCCCATATCACAAACTCGTCACTTTTATTTTACTTCATCGTAGCCTGCGGCCACCTACATTAGTAAGTTCGACTATTTAATTATAGGGTTTAGCTAGATCTATCAACACTGAATGAGATTGGTTACATGACAAACAAATATGACATTATAATTTTGGGCGGCGGTAATGCCGGACTGGGCGTTTCTGCTATCGCTCATGAAGCAGGTAAGAAAATTGCTTTCATAGAAGAACGCGACTTTGGTGGAACTTGCCCAAACAGGGGATGTACACCTAAGAAAGTTCTTGTCGCAGCCGCTCACTCTCTTCATGAAATTGAAATGGCAAGCGTCCATGAAATAGAAGTTGGAAAGCCAAAGCTTAATTGGACAAAGCTCATCCAACGCGAAAAAGACATGGTGAGCTTTATCCCCGATGCCATGGCTGGCGTCGCCAAAAAAAGAGGTGACGTGTATTGGGGATCCGCCAGATTTGTTGGACCAAACACCATCGAAGTGAACGGGCAGATACTTGAGGCTGATAATATTGTAATCGCAACGGGCTCAAAAACCCGGCCACTTCCCATTCCCGGGGCAGAATTGATGATCACTTCCGACGAAGTTCTGTCGGAAGAAGAACAACCGAATGAAGTGGTCTTTATCGGCGGCGGCGTTATCGCCATGGAATTCAGCCATGTCTATGCACGTGCAGGCACCAAAGTAACTATATTGGAAGTCATGCCGCAGTTACTCCCTCGCATTGAAAGCGGTGCAGTAGCTGCTATTCAAGCGGAAAGCGAACGAATTGGGGTTACCGTAAAAACAAACGTTCGGGTTAAAGAAATTCAAGAAACAGGCGATAAATTGCGCGTAATTTACGAGCATGACGGCCAAGAAATGACGACAGAGGCTGATCGTATCATCAATGGCGCAGGACGCATTGCCAATGTCGATACACTGAACCTTGAAGCCGCGAACGTTACACATGATCGCATCGCCATCGAAACAGATGAATATTTGCGTTCAACCAGTAATCCGTCGGTGTGGGCTTGTGGTGATAGCCTTGTCACATCTCCTCAACTATCACCCATAGCGACTTATGAAGGCAAGATCGTTGGTAATAACATTGTCAATGGTCCGACACTGAAACCGGACTACTCAATAACGCCGAGTTGCGTCTATACGATCCCTGCCCTCAGCACAGTCGGCATAACAGAAAAAGAAGCTGCTGATAAAGAGTTGGACGTGAAAGTGTCAGTGAATGACATGACAGGCTGGTTTTCTGGGAAGAGTTACGCAGAAACCGTGGCTTGGGCCAAGGTTATTGTTGATACGAAAACTGATCAAATTCTAGGGGCTCATATGGTTGGGCATAACGGAGAGGAGCTCATTCACCTGTTTGCTTTTGCCATGCGGCACGGCATTACGGCTACGGCAGTGAAAGAAGATATGTTTGCTTTCCCGACCTTCTCCTCTGATGTGAAGAACCTTCTATAGGCGATATTATGTAGTATTTGGACTGTCATGAGAGACTTAGTCGCTTTTACAAAGGTCTCCTTGGCAGTCCACATGCTCAATTTCGTTACCGATTAGTCGCAGCGCGTACAAGGCCGCGGCAACGCCGACTAAAATGGAGATCAGAGCCGGGACAGCATGCAAAGACAATGAAGGCAGAGCACTGAGCAGGATTACATCATTCCCTCCCGGTATCAGCGCAGCTCCGCTTCCCATAAATATACCGCCGAAAAAATATGCGATCCAATGTTTTTGAGGCCTCCACTTGAATGCAAATCGCTGTGATTGCAGGGCGGAGAGGGTAATTCCCAGCACCAAAGAACCAAACAACACCCACAGAAATACGTCCGGCTGCGGAGCATCTAAAACTAGAAAACGGGCTGTATCCCCAAGCAACCTTGTATGCAACCAAATACCGTAAGCAAAGAACAAGACACCGTTGCAAATTCCAATTAGAAAGGCGGCGCTTGACAATTTGTAGCGTGGCGCAATCAAGTTCCCCATTTTGTGGGTTTTCAGCTGCACTCTAAGAATACGGACCACTTCCCACACCATCCAAAGCGCGACCGCTCCCAGCATCCAGTTCTTCCAACTACTATTTTGCACAAGCAATGCTTCAACTGGCTGGGGCGAAGAAATCCATCCTGTCGTTTTGATGTAACCGAAGGACATTGCTCCCAACAAAAAACCCGCCAACGTCAATAGTTTCCCCAAATTACCGCTTCCAAGGTGTGTTAATGTGGATACGGCACAGCCACCATTAAGGGCCGCACCTGCACCAAATACCAAACCGCCGACAATTGTGTAGGGCGTCAGATCCCATCCATCTACATGCGCAGGCATTTTCGAGAAAATTTGTGTAAGAATCAAAGTCACGCCTATCACCCAAAGCGCAGCTTTAAGGAAACTACCAAGCATGTAAGCGCGGCGTGTCGTTATTATTTCTTCAACGGCACTCACGGTGCAAAGACTTGCACGGTGGGCGGAGAAACCAATTATAGACGCAAGGATGATTGCCAAGATTAATAGAAACATACACATTAGACTAATGCGTTTTTATGGCCGGGTCTATTAAAGGCACAAAAAAAGGCGCCCCGAAGGAGCGCCTAATCATAACTACCAAGCAATAAGCCGATTTAGGCCGCAGCTATTGATTTCTCTTTACGTCGCCAGCCAACGAGTCCCAACAGCACGACACCAGCGCCATAAAGCGGTAGAGCCGCTGGCAACGGCACTGCTGTAACTTGAATAGCAGTGTCACTGATCAATAATCCCATTGGGTTTAGGCCACCGCCTGCCTTGTTGGTGACAAGTATTTCCAGAGTGTTCAGACCATCTATAAATCCACTCAACAATGAGAAATCAACTAACGATCTAAAACCCGCAACAGAAATCCCGATTTCAACGCCATTGAGTTTGAAAACTGCTGAATTGTCGACTGAAACCTTACCAGCTATAGACGCTGTAGAAGCATCGAAACCCGTCAGATCAAAAGATGTTGCATATGTGAATACGCCCACGGCATCAGTTTGGCTACCGTTTGAAACGCCTATCCAATCACTATCACCTGTAGGAGTTACCCAATTCGGGTGCTTAACAATTTCAAGGGCATTTATGGCTCCACCAGTTCCCGGACCATTGATAGAATATATAGCCTCACCAGTATTGATATTACTGACAAGTGCTGCAGAAGCTGAATTTATAGATACTGGCGCGACAAACGCCGCCAGAGCGACAAGCCCTAAAATAATTTTTTTCATGCTTAGCTTTCCCGTATATGGCCGAAAGCTAATTAAAAAGCACCCGTCCTTCACATTGATTAGTTGATACCATTATCACCTTATACGCGAAAATAAAGTATTTTTCGCTCTACCCGCTACTTTTAGGCACCTGACGCTACTTGTCGTAAAACTAGACTTTCGAGTTGCAACCCTTAGTAACGTTTTATTAACCATAAATAGCCTGAAACGACTTTTCTTAGTACATTCAGTCGAATCAAACTAAAAATATCAGAACATAGCCTAACTTTTGTGCACCGCACAAAAAAAGCAGCACCCAACTGCATTTCACTTCTGCTATCAATACACATAAATCACCTATAACTACTTGATATTATTAATATAACACAAAATATTTTCGTTCTGGCACATCCCGTGCAATGTACGTTTCATCTAGCTACTCGATAAATTTGCCGACGATCTTTGGCATGGCATATTGATGAACGGAATAACCAAATGAAGCCTATTGATGCGATATGCAGAAAAATTTTGCTCACAACAGCGATTGCTTTTTCGTCTCTGATGGTTCCGGGTTGGGCTTCTGCTGAAATGCTCGAAGTGGAAAAAGACGAGTTAAAAATCGGCTTCATCAAGCTCACGGATATGGCCCCGCTCGCCATAGCATACGAGAAAAGGTATTTCGAAGACGAAGGCCTTTATGTGACACTGGAACCCCAAGCAAACTGGAAGGTATTACTCGACAGGGTCATCACTGGCGAATTAGACGGTGCCCATATGCTGGCAGGGCAACCACTGGCCGCAACGATCGGGTTTGGCACGAAAGCACATATCGTGACACCGCTTTCAATGGGCTTGAATGGCAACGGCATTACTGTTTCAAATGAAGTTTGGAGCATAATGAAGAAATACGTTCCTCATGATGCGAACGGTAAACCTATCCATCCCATCAAGGCAGACGCACTGAAGAAGGTTGTTGATAAATTCCAATCAGAAGGCAAACCTTTTAACATGGGAATGGTTTTTCCCGTCTCCTCCCACAATTATGAACTTCGATATTGGTTAGCATCTGGCAATATTCATCCGGGATTTTACGGTCGGAATGACATTGCAGGTCAAATTCAGGCGGATGCTATGCTATCCGTAACGCCACCACCTCAAATGCCGTTTACGATGGAAGCTGGCACAATTAACGGATACTCCGTTGGAGAGCCATGGAACCAGCAGGCCGTCATAAAGGCCATTGGTGTCCCGGTAATTACAAATTATGAGATCTGGAAAAATAACCCGGAAAAAGTATTCGGCCTTACCAAAGAATTTACAGAGATAAACCCGAAAACAACACTCGCGCTGACGAAGGCACTTATCCGGGCTGCAAAATGGTTGGATGAAAATAACAACGCCAACAGGTCAGAAGCTGTGGAAATCCTCTCTCGTTCAGAATATGTCGGAGCCGACAAAGAGGTTATTGCAAATTCTATGACCGGAACCTTTGAATTTGAAAAAGGTGACAAGCGCGACATTCCAGACTTCAACGTCTTTTACCGCCACTATGCAACATACCCCTATTATTCAGATGCAACATGGTACCTCACCCAAATGCGGCGTTGGGGACAGATTACGGACGGAAAAAGTGATGATTGGTACACAGAGATTTCCAAATCCGTTTACTTGCCAGACACATATTTGAAAGCCGCTCGTATGTTGGTTGAAGAAGGCCACGTTGATGAAGCTGATTTCCCATGGAAGAGTAATGGATATCGGGCGCCAACGACTGCATTTATCGATGGTATCGAATATGACGGCAATAGGCCTAATGACTACATCAACGCTCATTCCATTGGCTTAAAATCCCAGGAAACGATCGAAGCTGGCGCTGTCGTCGGCGGTTGATTCAGTTCGCAAGTTGGGCAGTTGCACGCCTTAAATATAATCCCCGTAACAAGGATACGATAATGTCTGACTCCACTGCATCTCAGATGACTGATATAGAGGCCGCAATTAAGAAAAAGGCCCGACAAGAAAAGATGTTTTCCCGCATTAACGCGGCATCAGGATGGCTGGAGGCTCTTGGCTTTTCGTGGGTAACTCCCGTTTTAAAAATTGCTGCCGGCGACAATCCTAAAGAACAACTGGCAGAACTTAGGCGGGTCTTGTTCATTCCGATGCTTGGGATTGCATTGTTTCTCATTGCATGGGGAGTCTTGGCACCTCAAGTAAAAACATCACTCGGCGTAATTCCGGGTCCACTTGCTGTTTGGGAACAAACCCTAAATTTATGGGACGACCATGTTCGTGAACGGAAAAAAGCGGATGCCTTTTTTGACCGCCAAGAAAAACGCAACGCTAATCTGATTGCCGCAGGTAAAGCTGATAAAGTTAAAGTCCGCAAGTATACCGGAAAACCGACTTACATAGATCAGATCATCACATCACTCTTCACTGTTGGTTTGGGATTTATCATCGCGACCCTAATCGCAGTGCCACTGGGGATTGCCTCTGGTCTTTCAAAGGCAGTGAACGGAGCAATCAACCCGCTTATTCAGATCTTCAAACCGATATCACCGCTTGCATGGCTTCCCATCGTCACGATGATTGTTTCTGCAGCCTACGCCAATCCTACTTCTTTGTTTCCCAAGTCATTGGTGGTATCTGCTGTAACTGTCACTCTGTGTTCTTTATGGCCAACCCTTATAAACACGGCCCTTGGCGTCGCCTCAGTCGACAAAGATCTGATGAATGTCGGTCGGGTCTTGCAGCTTCCTACATTCAAAACCGTCACCAAATTAGTTCTCCCGTCATCTCTTCCACTGATCTTTACAGGCCTGCGATTGTCGCTTGGTGTGGGATGGATGGTACTCATCGCCGCCGAAATGCTGGCACAAAATCCGGGACTTGGAAAATTCGTTTGGGATGAGTTTCAAAATGGCTCCTCTCAATCCCTCGCCAAAATTATAGTTGCAGTCCTGACCATCGGTGTCATCGGCTTCATGCTTGATCGGGTGATGTACACCCTGCAACAAGCCTTCACCTTTTCGTCTAACCGTTAGGAGACTGCTATGCCCATTTTGGAAATAACAGGCCTGTCCAAACATTTTGATGATGGAGGCAACCGTACAGAAGTCCTTAGCAACATTAATCTGAAAGTTGAGGAAGGTGAATTTATCGCCATTGTCGGTTTCTCTGGCTCCGGCAAAACCACCTTAATTTCAGCGTTGGCTGGACTGTCGAAACCTGATCAGGGGGGCGTCATCTTTAAAGGAAAACAAATAACTGAAACTAGCACGGATATTGGCGTGGTATTCCAATCCTATTCCTTGATGCCTTGGATGACTGTTCAGGGGAATATCGAACTGGCGGTCGATAGCGTTTTAAAGTCCAAACCAAAAAAAGAGCGAAAAGCGCTTTGTGACAAATACATTAAAATGGTTGGTCTGGAACATGCGAAACACCGGAAACCAACAGAGCTGTCCGGAGGCATGCGGCAGCGCGTATCCGTGGCACGCGCACTTGCCACGCAACCCGACGTTCTACTTCTGGACGAGCCCTTATCAGCACTGGATGCGCTTACCCGCGCAAAACTCCAGGACGAATTCGCAGATATCTCTCAAAAAGAGAAAAAGACAATCATCCTGATTACAAATGATGTTGATGAAGCCATTTTGCTTGCAGATCGCGTAATTCCGTTAAAACCAGGCCCTAATGCAACACTGGGAACAGAGTTCAAGATCACATTGCCGCGCCCAAGAGATCGCGCTGCCATGAATGATGATCCAGAGTTTATTCATATTCGCGGGAAGATCACCGAATATCTTATGGCACTGGGGGCTGAACGTTCAGCTGACAAATCAACGAAAAAAACACTTCCCAACATCGTACCCATTACCCGAAACGAGAAAATTCCAACCGCTTATGCGGAAGCCGCAGCGTCCTCGAAATCGGATCGTTATGTGGAATTCAGCCAAACGAAGAAAGTCTACCCCACGCCCAACGGCCCATTAACGGTTGTTGACGGTTTTGATCTCAAAATCAAGAAGGGCGAATTCATTACAATTATCGGGCATTCGGGCTGCGGCAAATCCACCGTCCTTTCAATGGTCTCGGGGCTAAACAAGATATCTGAAGGGGCGATTATTCTGGATGGCACTCATGTCACAAATGCAGGCCCGGACCGCGCCGTCGTATTTCAAGCGCCGTCTCTTTTGCCGTGGATGACCGCCTACGACAATGTGTCGTTGGGGGTAGAGCGGGTATATCCAAATGCAAGCAAGGCAGAACGCCACGATGTAGTAGAATATTACCTGTCTCGTGTCGGTCTAGGTGACGCCATGCACAAAATGGCAGCGGGGCTTTCCAATGGCATGAAACAGCGTGTTGGTATCGCTCGTGCTTTTGCTCTGTCTCCGAAGCTTCTACTACTGGATGAGCCTTTTGGCATGTTGGATAGTCTAACCCGATGGGAACTCCAAGATGTATTAATGGATGTTTGGAAACGAACTCAAGTAACTGCGATCTGCGTCACCCATGATGTAGATGAAGCCATCTTGCTTGCTGATCGTGTGGTGATGATGTCCAACGGTCCAAATGCGAAAATTGGTAATATTATGGAAGTGGATCTTCCGCGCCCACGCTCTCGCCAAGCGCTACTGGACCATCCAGATTATTACGCTTACCGCGAAGAACTCTTGAGCTTTCTAGAAGTTTATGAAGGCGGAGCGGATCCAAGCGAAGAACAACTTCAATCAATCCGCGAAAAACGTGCGAACCGGATTGCCAGACAACAATCTGGTAAATCCAAAACTGCGTCCTTTGCCGTCTAATGGAGGGAAGAAAAATGACACAAAAACTAGTAATTATCGGAAATGGTATGTCTCCCGGCCGGATGCTGGAACACCTATTTGAAGAAGATGCCTCTGCCTATGACGTGACAATTTTCAATGCTGAACCTCGGGTCAATTATAACAGATTGATGCTCTCTCCTGTTTTGTCCGGTGAGAAAACTTACGAAGACATCATCACTCACGATGACGCTTGGTACGACACCAACAACGTGACATTGCACAAGGGTGCAAAAGTTACCGAAATCAACAAAACGAATAAAACTGTGACGTCCGAAACAGGCATTACAGCTGTGTATGACAAACTGATTATCGCAACAGGTTCCACTCCCTTCATCATACCGCTTCCGGGCCATGATCTAGAGGGAGTTCTAGTTTACCGAGATCTAGATGATGTGGACGCTATGTTAAAAGCGACCCAGTCAAAAGGGCGTGCTGTTGTTATCGGCGGCGGCCTATTAGGACTGGAAGCAGCGGCCGGATTTAATGCCAGAGGCATGGACGTAACGGTGTTGCATTTAATGCCTACTTTGATGGAAAGACAATTAGACCCAGCCGCAGGGTATTTGCTCGAGAAAGCCATAAAGAATAAGGGCATAGAAGTTCTTACCGAGGTCAACTCAAAGGAAATCTTAGGTAAAAGTGGCAAAGTAACAGGCATAAAACTTGATGATGGCACTGTCATTGACGCAAAAATTATAGTCATGGCTGTGGGTATCCGCCCTTCAGCCGCATTGGCTCAAACTATCGATATAGATTGCAATCGTGGCATTCTCGTAAACGATAAGATGGAAACATCCGAAGAAGATATCTATGCACTCGGTGAATGCGTCGAACATCGCGGTGAATGTTACGGCCTTGTTGCACCATTGTATGAAATGGGCAAAGTTCTGGCAAAGAACCTCTGCGGCGGCGATGAAGAATTCACGGGTTCAGTTACGGCAACAAAACTCAAAGTAACCGGGATCGATCTTTTCTCGGCTGGCGATTTCGCGGAATCAGCTGACCGCGAGGAAATTGTCCTTCGCGATGCGACGCAGGGGATCTACAAAAGACTGGTTCTTAAAGACAACAGGATCATCGGTGCCGTTCAGTTTGGCGAGACCAGTGATGGAACATGGTTCTTTGATCTTCTCAAAAAACAAACAGATATTTCAGAAATGCGCGATAGCCTGATTTTTGGTCAAGCCTATCAAGGAGGCGCATCGCTGGACCCGATGCAAGCCGTTGCAGCCCTGCCGGATGACGCAGAGATTTGTGGTTGTAACGGCATTTGTAAATCTACAATCGTAATTGCCATACAGGATAACAACTTAACGTCACTTGATGAAGTACGCTCACACACTAAGGCCTCGGCGTCCTGCGGAACGTGTACGGGCCTTGTTGAACAATTGATGAGCTTATCATTAGGTGACAATTACGATCCGTCTAAAGTCGCAGCTGTCTGCCCATGCACTGATCTTGGGCATGATGATGTTCGGCGTCTCATAAAGGTTAAAGAACTAAAATCCATCCCGGCAGTTATGCAGGAATTGGAATGGAAAACGTCCTGTGGCTGTGCAAAATGCCGCCCTGCACTTAACTATTATCTCGTGAGTGACTGGCCGGGCGAATACGAAGATGACTACCAGTCCCGTTTCATTAACGAACGCGTCCACGCGAATATCCAGAAAGATGGCACCTACTCTGTTGTACCTCGCATGTGGGGTGGTATGACAACATCGGATGAGCTTCGGGCAATTGCTGATGTGGTTGACAAATTTGACATTCCTGCTGTCAAAGTCACCGGCGGCCAGCGCATAGATATGCTCGGCGTTCAAAAGAAAGACCTGCCTGCTGTCTGGGCAGACCTTGGAGACGCAGGATTTGTCTCAGGACATGCTTATGCCAAGGGTCTTCGAACCGTCAAAACCTGCGTGGGCACAGATTGGTGCCGTTTTGGCACACAAGATTCCACAGGATTTGGCATTCGCATTGAAAAATTCATGTGGGGATCCTGGACACCTGCAAAATTGAAGCTTGCTGTCTCAGGGTGCCCCCGAAACTGCTCAGAGGCGACCTGTAAAGACATCGGCGTTATATGTGTGGATTCTGGATATGAAATTCATTTTGGCGGCGCTGCAGGTCTGGAGATCAAAGGAACCGAGCTGCTGGGCCACGCCACAAGTGAAGAGGAAGCTCTCGAATACATCGTTGCCCTCACCCAGCTCTATCGGGAGCAAGGACATTATCTCGAGCGTATCTACAAATGGCTTAATCGCATCGGACTGGAGGAAATTCGCAGAGAGATCCTTAATGATCATGAGGGTAGAAAAGCCCTATTTGATCGCTTCGTCTACTCTCAGGAATTTGCTCAGAAAGACCCTTGGTCTGAACGTGTTTCAGGAAAAGACAAACACGAATTCAAACCCATGGCAAGTTTTGGACTGGAGGCCGCAGAATGAATGCACATACTGAAAACTGGATCAAAATCGGGCAATTATCAGACATTCCCAAACGAGGCGCCCGATGCGTCCAAAACGGAGATATGACGATCGCCCTTTTCAGAAGTGCCGATGACAGGGTTTTTGCACTGGAAGATAAATGTCCCCACAAAAACGGGCCACTTAGTCAAGGAATTGTACACGATGGGTGCGTCACCTGTCCGCTTCACAATTGGGTCATATCACTTGAAACCGGACAAGCTCAAGGAGCTGATAAAGGAGAAACCTTGAGTTTTCCAGTTAAGTTGGATGGAAATGATATTCTTCTTGAGTTGCGTAGAACCAACAACGGCAAGAAATAATGCTCGACATTACACAGACAGGGAAAACTGTAAAAACCACCTGCCCTTACTGCGGCGTCGGGTGCGGTGTTCTTGCAACGCCCCTTGCCGATGGCTCCGTCGATATCAAGGGGGATCCAGATCATCCTGCTAACTTCGGCCGGCTTTGTTCGAAAGGATCCGCGCTTGGGGAAACGCTGGACCTGTCTGGTCGACTTTTACATCCGGAGGTTTATGGAAATCGAGTGGACTGGGATATCGCTCTTGACCTTGTGGCAACCAAATTCAAAGAAACTATTAAAGAACATGGAAAGGAATCCGTCGCGTTTTATGTCTCCGGTCAATTGCTGACAGAAGACTATTATGTCGCAAATAAGCTTATGAAGGGATTTATTGGTTCCGCCAATATCGATACGAACTCTCGCCTTTGCATGTCTTCCAGTGTTGCCGGCCATAAACGTGCCTTTGGATCTGACACAGTTCCCGGCACATACGAAGATCTGGAGCTTGCAGACTTGATCATAATTGTCGGATCTAATCTCGCATGGTGCCACCCTGTCATCTATCAACGCATCGCCGCCGCGAAAGAAGCAAGACCTGAAATGAAAGTAGTCTTGATCGACCCCCGAAAAACGATGACCGCTGATATTGCCGACCTTCACTTGGCGATCGAACCGGATGGTGATGTCGCCTTGTTTCAAGGATTGCTTGCCTACCTTGCAAACAATGGACATTTGAATACAGATTATATCAACAGACACACAACCGGCTTCGAAGAGGCGATGAATGCTGCCTGCTTGTTCGACGATCAAAATATTGCTGACCACACAGGTCTAACGCAGCCGGAACTCGCAACATTTTATGAGCTGTTTGCCAAACACGAAAAAACAGTCACCGTTTACAGCCAAGGCGTCAATCAGTCAGTCTCTGGCACTGACAAAGTAAATTCGATCCTCAATTGCCACTTGGCTACTGGGAGGATTGGCCAGGAAGGCATGGGACCGTTTTCAATCACTGGACAGCCCAACGCTATGGGTGGTAGAGAAGTTGGCGGCCTCGCCAACATGCTTGCCTGCCATATGGACATTGAAAACTCAGACCACCGCGAGATCGTACAGGAATTTTGGAACTCTCCAATGATCCCAGACAAGCCGGGTCTTAAAGCCGTAGATATGTTCAATTCTGTTATGAGCGGTGAGATCAAAGCAATTTGGATCATGGCTACAAATCCTGTGGACAGTATGCCCGATGCGGATTTAGTGAAAGCCGCCCTGCAAGCGTGTCCATTAGTTGTGGTCTCAGATATTCAAGTAGATACAGATACTAGCGCCCTAGCCCACATTAAATTTCCCAGTTTAGGCTGGGGAGAAAAAGACGGATTGGTTACAAATTCAGAGCGCCGCATATCCCATCAAAAAGCTTTCTTAAAGGCACCAGAAAATGCAAAACCTGACTGGTGGCAACTGAGTGAGGTTGCCCGTCGCATGGGCTATTCAAGCGAGTTCCCCTACAAATCATCCTATGAAATTGCGAAGGAATTCGCGGCCCTTTCCGCATTTAAAAATAGCGGTAGTCGCGATTTTGATATCGGAGGCCTTAAAGATATAAGCCAAGAATATTATGAAAAATTAGCCCCTGTTCAGTGGCCTATTAAAGTCGCCGGAGACACTTCTGATAAGAGATTTTTTACTGATGGCGGTTTCTTTACACCTGATGGGAAAGCAAAATTTCAATTACAAAAATCTTCCCCGAAAAAACCGACATCTGAAAAGTTCCCGCTAACCCTAAACACCGGACGTGTACGGGATCACTGGCATACGATGACCCGAACCGGCAAAAGCCCAGGGCTATCACAACACATGATGGAACCGTTTGTTGAAATTCATCCGGATGATGCCAAAGAACTTCATATATCTGAGAGAGATTTGGTTGAAGTTTCCAGTGAACAATCATTGATTGTTGTTCGTGCCCATATCACTGATAGGGTGCAAAAAAATTCCGTATTTGTACCAATTCACTGGAATGATCAATTTGCGTCACGCGCCCGCGTTGACGCTCTTGTGCCCGCGATTGTGGATCCATATTCAGGTCAACCTGCGCTCAAAAATTCAAATTGTCAGCTTCGATTATTTGAAACCGTTTTACAAGGTTTTGTGATTACCAAAACTAAACCTGTCGAGATTAGGGCCGACTATTGGGCCGCTGCTAAATGTGACGGTGGCTGGAGAGTTGAACTGGCCTTAAAGAAAATCCCGGCAAGCTATACAAAACTTGCTGCAAACATTTTAGGGATGGAATCACTTATTGCTGGTGATCTCGTCACCTATAGGGATACCAGTAAAGGGGAACACCGTTTTGCAGCATTTGAAAGTGGGGAGTTTGTCGGAGCGCTATATCTTTCTCGCAGAGCAGTAGACATTTCAAAATCTTGGGCGACAACACAACTTGGAAATATCTTTGACAATCCGCTCCTCCGATACACTGTCACGGCTGGTCGCCCTCCTGCAGACACACCTGACACTGGCTCAATCGTCTGTTCCTGCTTTTCCGTCGGTTGCAACCAAATACAAACCGCCATTACAGAGCAAGGATGCGCAACTGTTAAAGATATTGGCGAGCACATATATGCCGGAACAAACTGTGGGTCATGCCGATCGGAAATACAGGAATTGATTAATCTTAGCATGATCGCCGCAGAATAAATCGATTTAGATAATTGAACTCCCGAACGAACTCAGCAATGATACCTTTAAAATAGGCGGATTTGACGATGAAAAAGAAGTTTTTGAGTGAGGACGGAGGTGTTCCTTTTGGGCAGTTTGAAAACCCAGTTGGGAATATTAACTACTTAGACTTTCCGCTACGCTCTCCTTTTCGGAAACTGTTGGCGGAGACGGAAAAGCACAAGCGTTTCGTTCACTTTCATTTTATTGGCTTCACTTCAGAACGATTTATCGCTGGATGCTCCTTAACATTTGCTAACGATCAGAAAACCGTTTTCTTTTATATTTTTGATCGCCAAACAGGAAAAACACTAAAAAAAGGCTGCAGAGTTGGTCCCGATGATCTGGGAGTAATAAATTTGGATCCAGATGACGGTATTTCTGAGTTATCCGGCAAAGGGCTCCAAGTTCGTTTTGAAAGCACATTGGAGGGCCGTGCAAAGCAGCTTCATGTTTCCCTCAATAACGCCCCTATTTTAAACCTATCCTTCTCTGAAGAGAAATCAGACTTTGAGACTTTACGCCTATGTACCCCAACCGCCGCGAACGGGTGGAGTTATTGCCAAAAAGTGGCGGGCATTAAAGCGAGCGGCGAGCTTTTCCTTGAAGGAAAGCGTTACAATCTGTCCCAAATGGATGCAACCGCCCACCATGATTTCACAGCGGGCTTTCTGCGGCGGGATACTTTTTGGAATTGGGTCTGCATTACCGGTAAAGATGAGACAGGCAAGCTCATTGGGCTGAACCTATCAAACGGCGTGAACGAAACAGGTGCTTCAGAGAACGTGATTTGGATTGATGGAAAGCGTCAGGCTGCTGGCTTATTTAACTTTGAATATGACGCTGATGATCTCACCAAAGACTGGCTAATCACTTCAGACAACAAAGGATCTGAATTAAAATTTACATCAGAAGGATGTTATTCCGCCTTTAATGATGAAATTGAGTGCGGCTTTGATTTTCACCAACTTTTTGGCCGTTTCAATGGACACCTAACGTTGCAGAATGGGGACCGCATATCGATTACGAACTTACCCGGCTTCTGCGAACGGCAATACGCAATTTGGTGGCCGAAATAAGTCCAAAAGTTCAAACCACAAGCATGTCAGAATAATCATAAGCATGCTAAGTAACTGGACACTTCATCCTTTTTCCTAGAACATAGGTACTAATAAAAATAATAAGGGAACACATGTGTCCGACATAATCGATTTGCGTGATAATCGCATACAGCAAGGTGTCCTTTGGATGGTCGCATCCACACTTCTATTTGTTGCGATGACAAGTGTCATCCGATATTTAGGATCAAACGTCCCCAATATTGAAGCCGCATTTATTCGTTATTTATTTGGTACCTTGTTGACGCTTCCCATGCTGATCCGTCACTGGCCAAGGCGAATGTCTCCTTTAACAGTTAAACTCTACACAATTCGAAGCTTGGTGCATGCAGGGGGGGTAATGCTGTGGTTCTTTGCAATGGCCCGCATTCCTGTGGCTGAAGTAACCGCCATCGGCTATGCTTCCCCTATCTTTATAGCAATTGGTGCCGGGCTATTCCTAGGGGAGAAATTACGGGCACGCCGGATTATAGGAATTGCCTTTGGTTTCATTGGTACAATGATTATCCTTCGCCCCGGCTTTCAGGAGCTTAATCTGGGGCAAATTGCTCAACTTTGCGCGACACCCCTTTTTGCCGTTTCTTTTCTTCTTGCAAAGAAACTCACGGAGACGGAAAGTTCAATCATGATTGTCGGCATGGTATCTCTTGGCTGTACCATCGCGACGCTGCCTGGGGCCATTTTACAATGGCAGTCCCCGACATACGAAGAACTTGGCTGGCTTTTACTTACTGCTATTTTCGCGACAGCAGGGCACTATGCTATTACCCGTGCCTTGCAAGCGGCCCCCATAACCGTCACTCAGCCCATCGGGTTTCTGCAACTGATCTGGGCCATTATTGTTGGCTATTTTCTTTTTGGCGAAGCGATTGATCACTTTGTATTGCTCGGCGGGGCAATTGTTGTTGGTGCAACAACCTACATCTCTCATAGGGAATTGCAGGCGGCCCGGCGAGAAAGATCCACATAAACGAAAAGGGAAGTTTTATGTCCGAGTATAAGAGAATTACCGTAGCTCCAATCAGTGGAACCATTGGCGCCGAAATTTCGGATGTGGATCTCAAGGATCTGGATAAAGAAACAATAGCAGAAATTAGGCGTGCTTTCCTTGAAAATACTGTCGTCTTTTTCCGAGATCAAGAATTGACTACGCCAGAATATATCTCATTTGCATCGCAGTTCGGGCCTTTTGGTGTCGAACCTTATGTGAAAACGATGGATGAGTATCCTGAAGTTATTGCTGTTCTTAAAGAAGCAAGTGAAGTTAAGACCATTAACTTTGGAGGACAGTGGCATTCCGACTGGTCATTTCAGCAATGCCCGCCACTCGCCACAATTTTACGAGGGATCGATATTCCTCCCTACGGCGGTGATACTTTGTTCGCCAATATGACGCTTGCCTATGAGACCTTATCGGACGGCATGAAACAAATAATTGAGCCCCTAATTGCCATTCATTCTGCAAGACGCCCTTACGGAACTGGAAAAAGCCTGCTGGGTGACACTGATAAAAAGGCAATGACAATCATCAGAAGCGAGGACGCCCACGAAGAAATTGAACATCCTCTCGTCCGCACACACCCTGAAACCGGAGAAAAATCTCTGTACGTAAATCCGGTCTACACAATACGTCTTAAAGGTATGAGTGAAGGGGATAGCCGCGAGATATTACAAAAACTGTTCAAGCACAGCCTGCAAGAAGCATTCACTTGCCGCTTCCGCTGGCATAATAAATCTATCGCAATGTGGGACAACCGATGCGCCATGCATTTTGCTCTCAACGACTATGATGGCTTCAGACGCGAATTACACCGAATCACTATTGCCGGGGAGATTCCTTTTGGCCCTGCCATGCCCAAAGAAGAAAGAGACCGCCTTCAATCAGTATGATTGTGACAGTTCGGAAGGGTCTGCCTTCTGAACCCCTGTCCTTTTCCGCTCAGCGATTTCTTTCATTTTAAGCTTATGTCCCACGGCAGCTATACCTTCAATAGCAGGTAAAAGCTCTTGTCCAAGCTCCGTCAGGCTATACTCAACCGACGGCGGAGAGGTCGGCAATACAGCACGATCTACGATGTATTTCTTTTCAAGTTCACGCAGACGGGCTGTCAACATTTTGGCGGAAACCCCCGGAATGTCATGACGTAATTCACTGAACCGCCGAGGACCTCCTCGAAGGTACCACAATATATTTGTGGTCCACGCACCGCCGATTGCGGCCATACAGGCGCTTAAAGGGCAGTCATTGGGAACTTCAGGACTTTTATTTTTCCGAATTTTAAGCGCCATGGTTGCTCCGGGTTACCAATTGGAAACTAGATAATACACTAACACAAAGTAATATGGTTTACAAATGTAACCACCGTATTTATCTCTGTTCTATGCCACTAAGCATGTCATCACAACGGAGAATGTTTCCATGAAGTTATATTACAAACCCGGCGCTTGTTCCCTTGCATCTCACATCGTTCTAAATGAACTTGGTGCCGACTTCGAGCTTGAGAAAGTAGATACAGCGACGAAGAGGACTGAAAGTGGCGCTGACTTCCTAGAGGTCAACCCAAATGGGTATGTTCCTGCCTTGGAACTTAAAAGTGGCGATATCCTCATCGAAGGCGCATCCATTTTGCAATATTTGGCGGATCAAACACCTAGCTCCACACTCGCCCCTGCAAACGGCACACTAGAGCGCGCGCGTCTACAGCAGCACTTGAACTTTGTTGCATCAGAACTGCACAAAGCATTCGGACCTTTCTTCTCTGGCAGGGATTTATCTGCAGAAGAGCGTGAAGTGGCTGTCGCTAACGTTGGCAAGAAACTTTCAAACTTCGAAAACATTCTTTCCGATGGCAGAAACTACCTTCTAGGCGGTGATTTCTCCGTTGCTGATGCATATCTGTTCGTTGTGACCAACTGGACCAATTTTGTTGGTATTGATCTTGGCACGTGGCCAAATGTTCAAGCGTTCCTAAAACGTGCAGCGGCCCGCCCAGCAGTTCAGGCATCCTTGAAAGCCGAAGGCTTGCTTAACTAACTAATTGGGGCCGTTCGCGGCCCCAATTTTCATTTACGTTGATTACCAGATCTCACCCCCGTAAAATAAACAAAAACAAATGGGTGGGGGCCTTAATGAAACTTTCCAAGCAACATCTGGATATCGGACTTTTCACAAATAACAAAGAAGAGATGCTGCCGTTCTGGCAAGAAGAGATCGGTCTTCAATATGACCATCTGGGAAAACTTGGTGGGGGAGTTCATCAACATCGTCATTTCTTGGGAGACGGACCGACCGGCCCCATCCTTAAAATCAACCACGCGAGAGATCAGTTGGTTGATGCTGGCCCCTCAGGGTACCAAAATCTCTTCATCGCCAGAGATAATATAAAAGAACCTGTTCAGAAAACTGATCCAGATGGCAACATAGTGACACTTGTTCCAATGGGTTATAATGGCATCACATACATCGCAATAGAAATGGCTGTCAAAGACTTAACTGCATTCCAACATTTTTACGGAACTGCTTTAGCTTTCCCAGCCACAAGTGAGGGCGATCGCAAGATATACAGAGCCGGCGAAACCCTAATATTTGCAAATGAAGCAAGGGACTACCCAAAAGACATACCATATCAAGCCAAAGGCTATCGCTATCTTACTGCCCAAATTTTCGGTGCCGATACTGAACATGAAAACATCTTGCGCCAAGGCGGCCAAGAAGGGTCCGCACCGCGAACACTTGGGACAACTGTACGCTTTAGTTTTGTTCGAGATGGCGATGGTAATTGGATCGAATTATCCGAACGCGCTACGCTTACTGGAAAAGCGGTCTAAGCAATCCTTTCACCAGACCTACTTTAGCTCCGTTATAAACTTACCTATAAGGTCTACACCTTCCAAATGAACGGTGGATCGACCAAGTTCTGGCATCATAATTCCGGGATCAGTACTCTTCATTCGATAAAACAGAATGGATTTTTCAGGCTGCCCCGGCTTTATATCTACCCTCAACCCACCGGCACCGCGCCCTGCAGCAACGGGATGTTTATTCACACCCCAGTGCACCTCACGCTTTTCCTCATAGTTCAAATATAAACCACTCGTATCAGCAGGCCTGCCAGGGGCATGGCAATGGGCACAGTTTCCATCCAAATAGGATCGTGCCCGTTTAAACAAACTTCCACTTTCCACATTCAACGGCTCAGGCACTCTTGGCATTTTACTTGGTTGTTTTGGCCCGCCCTGAATAAATCCAATATCACGAAGATACGAAACCTGATTTTGAAAAACGGCATCGCCAGAACTATGATCTCGATTTAGATTTCGGATTTTGGGACCAATGGGCGCGAGTTTTTTGTTTGAAGTCACATGACAGCCTTTGCACTGGTTCATGTTTGGCACGGCATAGTCGATAGAGCTTTGAGTGCCGTCCTTCCAGATAACGGGTATAGATTTTCTTTTTCCAGCAACTTTCAATTTTGCTTCTGTCTGCGCGTCATTCCAGACGTACGGATACGCTTTCCAACCTGATTGTTTGTGAATAAGTAAACGCGTTTCAATAAAACGGATGTCTTTGTCTGGTGATCTGAAATCATTTGGATAGGCAAACGTTTTACCCAAAACACTGCCTACAGGAAATGCCAGAACATCTGTTTCATCATAAGGCGCGCCGCCAGCATTTCGAGGAATATAGATAAACCTGTATTTCAGCGAATAATCTGTGAACAACGGATTGTTAAGCTCATACGAAATGACGCGCGTCATTGGTTGACGCGCAGCTTCATCCAAAAACAAACCGTAGTCGGCGAGTTTCTTTGCAGGCTTCTTAGCCATAAGAAGTTCATCATTTATGGCCGTTTCAGCCCAAACAGACGAAGAAACCCCAACGAACAAACAGGCCGTTGCAACAAGCTGTAAAAAGACACGCGAAAACATCTAATTCATCAATTCCGCAGCTGGGCGACCTCTAATAATGACTTCAACCTCTGGGAGCGAAGGGTATGATTTCTGATAAGGTAATATATCAAATTTTGCTTTATGGAATATGGGCGCGATAACATGCATGATCATGTTCGCATTACCAAACGGACGGACACCTGCTAGATGCTTGTTATCGTGTATGGCCAGTTTGTCTTCATCTGCTTGCCCAAAGAAAATGTAATCCATCAGCGGTAGCACGCCATCCCAGACAATATCAGGGACAGGAGTTCCGACTGTTTCGTGTACGATGGTTCCAAACTCACCAGTATCTGGTTTCTGTCCTGATTTTCCAAAAATATTGTTGTGTATATGAATTTTCTTTGGGGTTGGCTCATAGGTCTCGTCATCAAAATCGTCGACATAACTGGCAACAGCAATATTCATTGTATCGTTACCGGAAAATTCATTGTCGAAAATCTCAACATTTTCATTCGCCATCACTATCATCCCCGTGCCGCGCGGTACAATACCAACAATATTTCCTTCTGGTGCAAAATTGGGAGTGTCGTTATCTATGGATTTATTGCGGAAAAATCGAACATTATGTCCACCTTGTTGTGGGAGGTTCGGCAAGTCGAAAACAAGTAGACCTCCGGTATTGTGCGTTAAGACATTATCGAAAACATCAGCGTTAAAGCTATTTTCAATTTCCAAACCGGCCACATTATATTCACCCCTGCTATTACGAACAATTATCTTGTCGCTTTGCCCGACATAAATACCAGCATCTGAGGCACCAATTGCGACACAACCGTCAATATACACATTCTTCGATTGCACCGGATAAAGACCGTAAGCCCCGTTAGTAGGTTTAGGTCCATCCGTCCATTCTGCCCGCAAGCGGATCATTGCTATTCCATCGACGCCCTTGATTTTAACTGCATCGCCTTTTGTATCCTCAACGGCGAAGTCTTTCAGCACCACTTGATCTGAAGTTACGAGCAGACCTTCTGATCCACTTTTCTGCCCTTTGAATGAAAGGACCGTTTTATACATCCCCTGACCAATTAAGGTGACATTGTCGACATCTAGAGACAAACCGTCAGTTAGTTTAAACACGCCTGCGCCAAGTTCAATCTGGTCCCCTGGTTCTGCCAGTATCAAAGCTTCTTGTATTTTCTCCTGAGCATCATCGCCCGGTAAAATGACGTAATCACTTCCTGCGATCGCCGAACTCAAGTTCGCAAATATAATGACATAAAGGGTACATATTGAAGTCAGTTTTTTAGCTAGGAATCTCATTTATAATCCTCGCCTACACTGTATTTTATCATTTTATATATCCTTTATATGTGTATTCCGCTAAATTTCAGAAACTAGCTAGATTTTAGTTTTTGCAATTTACCTGCTTTGGTCAAGTTATTAACGTGAACACAATTCATATATTATGAAAACCCATATGCAAATTGACAAAATAAAAGCACGCAAAACGCCCCTGCAACTTCGATCGAAAGAACGGGTTGAACGGATCATTGCAACAACGGAGCAGCTCGTTATCAGTTGCGATCCGTCCGAAATTACGACCAGCCTAATAGCGGAAAAAGCAAATGTTCCGGTGGGTTCAGTTTACCAATATTTTGAAGATCGAGATGGCGTTTTGCTTGCGTTGGGGGAGCGTGTACTCAATGCAAAAGACCAACGGTTGAAGAAGATCTTTGATGAAGTAAGTGAACAAGCCCATTGGCGGCATGTCGTAAAGGTAGTGGTAAACGCTCATATCAAAGTTGAAACAGAAAATATTCTACATCAAAAACTGAATGCGGCTCTCGCAAACAACACTGAATGGGAAGGTATCAATCAAGCTTCTACAAACAGGATGATCGATTTTTTCTCTCGGTATGGCTTGCTGGAAGCACAAGAATTACCATCTAAAGAAGCAAAAAACATAGTTCGCATTATTGTTATTATGACAACCGCCGTTGTCCGGCGCGCAACAGAGTTAAAATCCAAAGAGGATTCTGATCTGTTGCTGGCTGAACTACTTAAAATGATTATTGCCTATTTATCAACAAAACTCGGCGACTGACCAACTCGTCATTTAACCCCGTCCGATAAACGGCATCGTTGTAGCCATTACCGTCATAAATTGCACGTTCGCTTCAAGCGACAGGCTATCCATATAAAGAACCGCAGAGGCCACATTTTCTACTGGCATCACCGGTTCTGGCTTGATTTCAAGGTTAGCCTGCGGAACCCCTTTTTGCATAATCTCTGTCATATCGGTTGCCGCATTCCCGATATCCAGCTGACCGCAAGCAATATTGTAGGCGCGTCCATCAAGCGACAGTGATTTAGTAAGTCCTGTAATCGCGTGTTTCGTTGACGTGTAGGGAGCACTAAACGGGCGAGGGACATGTGCAGAAATGGAGCCATTATTGATAATACGGCCCCCCATTGGATTTTGATTTCTCATCATTCCAAATGCTTCTCGAGCGCAGTAGTAGGAACCGTTAAGATTGGTATTCACGACATTTTGCCATGTTTCGATTGCCAGTTCATCCACGGGTATGGGCTGCGATCCGATGCCGGCGTTGTTAAACAGTAAATCAAGCCGGCCCGAATTTTCTTTTACTTCAGCAAACAGGTTAGCGACCGCCTTTGGATCAGATACATCTGTTGCGACTGCATGCGCTGCGTTTTCATACTCTTCGGCCAAAGTCTTCGTTTCTTCTAGTTTGGACAAGGTCCGCCCAGCCAAGTAAACTGTATATTCTTTCTCCAACAAAGCTAAGGCGACAGCACGACCGATACCTGCGCCAGCTCCCGTAACAACTGCTATTTTTCCCATTTTTACTCCAAATTCAAATTTTTACTGTCTCTAATGCTGCTCTTTTTTCTGCCTGTCCTGCGACAAGACGTCGTTTACGGGGTGCCGCCATCCAGACAGAAATAATCGACAAAATACACAGCGCAAAGGCTAACCAAAATCCGCTTTGATAGCTACCGCTCACATCATAAAGATAGCCCGTCAACCAAGGCCCGATACCACCGCCAACTAGCGCCAACATACTGAAAACCCCGAAAATCTCACCATACCGTTTCCCTTGAAAAAGATCCGCCGGCATGGCGCCAAAAACGGTTGCAGAGGCATATCCCAATCCACCTTGAACAATCACCATAATATAGAGAATAATTGGTGACGGGTGGAATTCCATGAACAACAATAAAAGATAACAAAGTGCAAAACCACTTACGGATATGCTCCACACCCACTCCCGACCAATTCTATCGGACAAATGCCCAAGAAAAATTTGCCCAGCTACACCTGCAAACGCGACTAATCCCAATGCGAAGGAAGCCTCTAAGGTTGAAAAGCCGACTTCGACTAAGTATTTGGTCTGGTGAATTTGGACCGCATACCAAACATAAAGTGCACAACTACTCGCAAGGCTCATCCACCAGAATTCTGGTGTTTTAGCAGCCTTTGCAAGTGACCACTCTGTGTTTGCCCATTCGATATCCACGATCGCACTGCTTGGATCATAAGATTGCAGCTTAGATGAACGGGTAGAGCTCTCCCCATCAGGTTTCAAACCAAGAACATCTGGTGATTTCCGCTGAAAAACCAAATTGAGCGGAAGTACTAGAATAAGTAACATCCCGGCCATGACCCAACAGGCGGCACGCCACCCGTCTTCGGTAATAATTTCCTGTATCAACGGCATCAAAATAATTGAACCAACACCGACACCTGAAAACGCAAGGCCGACAGCAAGCCCTCGTCGTTTTTCAAACCACATTGGTAAAAACATGGAGTGCCCTACATAGGTCAACATGATACCTGCACCAACAACAAGGACGCCAAGGGTCATGTATATATGCCAAGGAACAGTTGCGTAGGTGGAGAGAACCAAACCTGCGCTTACACATAACGCTGACGCTGAGATCAAATACCGGGGATCAACCCGGTCCATCAATCTTCCCAGTATAGGGGACATAGCACCGGCAAAAATAAATCCGACTGTAAATGCAGCCGCTGTTGTCGCGCGGTCCCATCCAAATTCTTCAAGAATGGCTGGATATAGGAGAGAAAACGCAGTTCGGACATTCACCCCAATCCCCATCGTGACGAACACGATTGCAACGACAATCCATCCGTAGAAAACAGGGACATCAGCAAGGCGCTGATTAAGTGAGGTAACAGATTTGCGAGAGGTCATCATAGGTGGCTTTCTAACGGCCCAGCCATTTGCTGGCTCTTTATTCACCCAAACAGTAGACCAACTTTGCATTTGCAGGAAAGCTCAATCGTCCTCGCGCGCGGTTACGCTCTTTTCTTTTGGATCTTTTCCTACAGGGGATGCATATTTCTCACCGGGCATGGAGAGATCCTGACAATTGTGTAAATAGCCTGTATTTTCCACAATCTCGCCATCCGATTTTTTTCGGCGTGTTCCAAAAGCGATGCAATAATTTATCTCTGGGTGTTTTTTATTTGCTTCTGCAAACAAAGCACGCCACCACAGACTGGACCGCTTTGTAACTCTCGCATTTTCGCCGCTGGGCAGGGATGTAGGAGAAGGAAAATCCGCAACATTGCAAAAAACAAATTTGTTTGCTCGAGAGAACAGACGTTCAACGACCCACTTCAAATCTTCTTCTGGAATGAGATCAAGAACGTTTGTTGCAATAACACCGTCATATTTTTTATCCAGCGCATCATCTTCATCACTAATCCCCGGATCGAAACAGGCAACATCCTGTACTTTCCAATATTCATGAAGTGAATTTGAGACTTTTTTGCCGTTCCGAAGAACATCGTCGGTATACTGAACGCCTTTGCCACTTCCGTAATCCAGAATTGAAATAGAACCACTTACCTGTATCAGAGTTCTAATACTGTTTATGTGCCGAAAAATACCGCGCCCTAAAAACGTATTGTGGGCGGCCACATCTATCACTTCATTACCTGATCGACGGCTAACGCCATGCCCATGCATTAATTTATACAATTCAAGAAGTTGCCGATATCTAGGGCTGGGTTCGATTTCTGAAAACATAGCTGAGTTAAGCAATGATATCGAACTTTTGTCAATTGCAGCGGTCACAAATTGCTAACGAACAGACACAAGCGCATACATACTAGACACACCTCTGTGTAATATTGCACAATGCCAACCGCGTCCTGCCCTACTCCGCAAACCAGAGTTTTGCGGTTAGCAAATCAATTTTCGTATCGTTTTCGGAGTACTTTCTTGTCAAACAATTCCCAATCACCCGTTATCGGTACGGTTGAACAGGTCGTTTTGCTGGCTCTTTTGAGCTCTCTTATCGCCCTTTCAATCGATAGCATGTTACCTGCACTTGCACATATTGAGCGGGATTTGGGTGTATTTGATACGAACGGTCGGCAATTTATTATTGGGGCGACATTTATAGGCATGGCGTTTGGCATGCTGTTCTACGGCCCAATTTCCGACAGCATCGGTCGGAAAGGCCCCATATACGCAGGCATCGCAATTTTTCTTGTTGGTTGCGTCCTGTCTATATTTGCCACTGACTTCAATGTCATGCTGATAGGTCGCTTCTTACAAGGGCTCGGGGCGGCAGGACCTCGCGTTGTCTCAATCGCACTTATTCGGGATCAGTATTCCGGCCGCGAAATGGCCCGTTTCACATCACTTGTCATGACCGTTTTTATTTTAGTCCCTGTGTTAGCCCCCGGACTTGGCCAAATTATCCTGATTTTTGCCGACTGGCGCGCCATCTTCGGGGCAATGTTCCTACTCGGGATATTTGCTTTAATCTGGTTTACATTTCGTCAGCGCGAAACTTTGGCGAAAGAAAATAGATCACCCTTTTCATCGACACGTCTTACAGCCGCAGCCATCGAAGTGTTTAAAACGCCTATTTCACTTGGATACACGATACTGTCCGGATTTGTCTTTTCAGCGTTTCTCAGCTTTTTGACAATGTCTCAACAAATTTTCCAGGAGCAATATGGTGTCGGAGAGATGTTTCCAATTTATTTTGGCTCTTTAGCCCTAGCTTTTGGGGGCGCTTCCTTTGCTAATTCTTCGCTCGTAATGAAGCTTGGGATGAGAAACCTCATTACCAAAGCTCTTTGGACGTTCGCCCTTCTCTCGATCAGTTATTTGGCTTATTCAATCTTTAACGCGGGTCAACCTCCGCTGTGGAGCCTGATGATCTTTTTGCTCTGTATCTTTTTCTGCGTGGGTATTCTCTTTGGGAATATTAATGCACAAGCAATGGAGCCGCTTGGACATATTGCAGGTGTGGCCTCCGCTATCATCACATCCATCTCAACCTTCATGTCTGTAATTTTGGGCACCATCGTTGCGCAAGCTTATGATGGAACCATTTTACCACTAGTTGTTGGTTTTTGCTTTTTTGGGTTAATGTCTCTTATGGTGATGTATATTACGAACTCTAAAACTGTGGAATTGAGCACTTAAACAAAGGGTAAGTCCAAGCAAATGTGGACAACGATCAGGTCGGTAGCATCGCTTCTTCTCAGCTACGGTTTGCTTCTTTTGGCAAACGGTATGTTCAATACCTTGCTCGGCTTGCGGAGTAAGCTCGAGGGATTTTCGACAGAAATCACAGGTGTTATTCTGTCTGCCTATTTTGTCGGCATGCTAGTTGGCGCTATGAACGCCGCGAAATTTGTCGCGCGCGCCGGACATATCCGATCTTTCGCCGCTTTTGCCTCTATCATGTCTGTTGCTGTATTGGCTCACTTGCTTGTCATTAACCCGCTGGTTTGGCTCATCCTTCGTGCCGTATGCGGTTTCTGTATGGCTGGCATGGTGATGATTGTTGAAAGCTGGTTAAATGAACGCTCGAACAACGACAATCGAGGCCGCGTGTTATCCCTATATATGATCACTAGTTATATGGGGGCTGGTTTAGGCCAATTTGTACTTACGGTGGCAGACCCTGCTTCCTTTGAGCTGTTTTCTATTGCATCCATTATATTCTCAATCGCACTTGTTCCAATTCTGATGACACGTGCGACGGCCCCGAAACCAGCGGCACCAGAGCGGATGAGCATGCGAGATCTTTATAAAATCTCACCCGTGGCCGTCATCGGGATTTTCTCAGCGGGACTTTCCAACGGCTCGGTTAACACCATGGCTCCCGTTTTCGCAAAATCCATGGGACTAGAACTTGGTGAAATATCAACGTTTATGGCCTGCCTTTTACTCGGAGGCATGCTACTTCAGTTTCCAGTTGGAAGATTATCTGATCGATTTGACAGGCGTATGATCTTGATCCTGGTCACAATTTCCACAGCAGCTGCGGCATTTGCGATCAATTGGGCCAGCCTTCAAAATAATAGTCTTTTTCTATTCTCCGCAGCACTATGCTACGGCGCTATTGCCTATACTATTTATCCGATGTCCTCCGCCCAAGCGAACGACCTTGCTGATAAAGACCGGCTGGTACAAGTCTCAGGCGGCATCCTGTTTGCATACGGTTTAGGGGCGAGCCTTGGCCCAATCGCGAGTTCGCAGGCTATGGGCCAGTTCGGACCTGAAGCCATGTTTTATCTAATTGCTGGCAATACAAGCTTATTGGCAATATTTGTACTTTTCAGAATTTTCCGTCGGCCTTCCGGGACTCAAAAAGCACGTTTTGTTCCGGTTGGCGGTCTTGGGGCCTCCAGCAAACAACTCTATACCAGTGTACAGGAAACGTTCAGACGGAAACGGCGAAAAAATGGCGCGAGCAGTTCACAAGAGTTGCACCCGAAATAATGTTCGGTTACCTTCGCCTTTCCTCATTTCCTTGAAAGGGCCCCCACATAATGTCTGTTCGCACTGGCCGTGAATTTTTAAGTATTCCTGGACCTACAAATATCCCTGACTCTGTCCTTAGCGCCATGCATCAGCCTGCGATCGATATTTACCAAAAGGATTTCCCACGCCTGACAGATACCCTGCTTCAGGACTTGAAGGATGTGTTCAATACCAAAGGAAAAACCTTTATCTTCATTGCAAACGGACACGGCGCTTGGGAAGCTGCCCTTAGCAACGTTTGCAGTAGAGGCGACAAGGTCCTAGTGCTTGAAAGCGGTCTCTTTGCTAATGGCTGGGGAGCCGCTGGTGCAACACTTGGATTAGATATTGAAATCCTGCAAGGCTCTTGGCAAGAAGCCGTAAAGCCGAATGTGGTTGCAGCTCGCTTGAAACAAGATACAAATCATGAAATCAAAGCCATTTTAATGGTGCAGGTTGATACTGCCTCAAGCCTTGTAAATGATGTTGCTGCGGTTGGAAAAGCCATCAAGAGTAGTAACCATCCTGCGCTGTTTATGGTGGATACCATTGCCTCCCTTGGCACCATGGAATTTGAGATGGATAATTGGGGTGTTGATGTGGCTGTTGCAGCCGCACAAAAAGGCCTAATGTCACCGCCTGGTCTCAGTTTTAACGCTGTCAGTAAACGCGCGATGGAAGTCCACCAAACAGCCAATTTACGGACCGCTTATTGGGATTGGACCGGTCGCATGGGGGATATCCACTATCAAAAATATTCAGGCACTCCGCCCGAGCATTTATTATTTGCATTGGAACAGTCCTTCAAAATTCTGAAAGAAGAAACCGTCGAGGCGGCTAGTTATAGGCACCGTCTGCTTGCAGGTGCAACATGGGCCGCGGTTGAAAAATGGGCAGAAGGTGGCGTCCTCAGCTTCAATGTACCGAAACCTGAAGACCGATCTACGGGCGTCACAACAGTCTTGTTTGAAGAAAGCTACGCGCCTGCTGAACTTTTAGAATATTGCGACAAAAAATGTGGTGTCATTGTTGGAATAGGCATTGGTGCCCTTGATGGAAAAGCCATGCGTATTGCCCATATGGGCTTTGCGAATGCACCGATGTTACTTGGAACGCTCGGCACCATTGAAATCGGTTTGAAAGCACTTGGCATTCCCCATGGCTCCGGCGGAACGGAAGCTGCGATTAAGTTTTTGGCGGAAAACGTGAGCCCGACGTGACCCCAAGCACAGATATTTAGCTTGTCCTTATATGCCGCACACTTTTATCATTTGAACGTGTGTGGCACCATATTCAAAATTGTAGGGGTAAGTTATGACATCCGATAATGCATCCGACCAAAATGACAATGCAAAAGTTCGCATACCGCCCCCTTTATGTTTTGCTGCGTTTCTAATTGCAGGCTTATTGCTTCAATCCGATTGGATAAACGGAGAAATCGGATCTGGTGGGCGTACTTTATTCGGCGCCCTTTTGTTTGCTGTTAGTTTGTGTGTGATCATTAAGGAAGCCCTTGCACATAAAAAATCAGGATCCAATGTAGAACCATGGAAACCAACAACGTTGATCCTGTCCACCGGCCTTTACGCGTATTCACGTAACCCCATATATGTTGGAATGGCCTTTGCCTATTTAGGCGTTGCATTTGCCGCTGGCAGTTTTGGCGCCATGGCACTTCTCCCTTTCTGCCTGCTTGTTATTTATTATCGTGTCATAGCACTTGAAGAAGCGTATTTGGCACGAAAATTCGGAGACGAGTATCTTGCCTACAAGCAAAAAATAAGACGCTGGCTCTAAATCATTTAGGAAACCTTGATGAAAGATCATTTTTCAAATTTTGCCGGTTATAATTCCTGGGCAAACACTGTCCTGTATGACGCTGTTTCCGCTCTTGAGAGCTCACAAAGAGAACAAGATTTGTTGGGCTTCTTCAAATCGATCACTGGAACGCTAAATCACATTTTAGTCGGGGATCTTTTATGGATGGAGCGATTGGAGAGAGAAGGCGCAAAACCTGCCACACTTGACACAATCTTATTCACTAATTTTGCAGAACTCTTTGAGAGCCGAAAACAAATCGATCAACGTCTTATTCAATTTGTCGACCGTCAAACAGAAGATAGTTTGCAAAATATTTTGGATTACAAAACCACGGCCGGTGAACTTTGCCATGAAAAGGTAGCCGAAATCCTGTCTCATTTATTCAACCACCAAACACATCACCGAGGACAGTGCCACCAGATGCTTAGCCAGCTTGGCAAAACACCGCCCTCGATTGACATGATCTACTACATTCGCGGTAGAAAACTGTAGTCTTTAGGCTTGTGCACTCGGGCGTGAAGAAACATCAGCATACCAGCGCGCTATATTTGCACATGTGTCCGGAACACTTTGTTTGGCCATACCAGCAAAATCCACAGTAACCAGCGCATTAATATCTGCGACCGTGAAAGTGTCGCCAGCAATATACTTGCGGCCTTCCAATTGCTTATCCAAGTCTTCGAAGAAATATCCGATACGGTTTACGCCACGCTCGCCCAGCGCTGGAATTTGTGCAACATTCCGCACACCTGTCAAAGCCCGATTTTCGAAGCGCGGCGCGCCATTACGAAGCGCTTCAGCAACAGCCATGAAGCCGTCTGCTTCAATGATACGAAGCCAGTTATTTACAACAGCCCGTTCTTCCGGTGAGTTTCCGAACAACGGATTTTCTGGAAATTTTTCTTCCAAATAGCGCTGAATGGCGTCGGTTTCGCTAATGACCGTACCGTTGTCCAATTCTAATGCGGGGATCGTAAGGCGACTATTGATAGCCGCAAATTCCGGTTTGAATTGCGCCCCTTCACGAATATTCACAGCGACAATATCAATTTCTACGCCTTTTTCAGCAAGAAATACGCGCACACGACGAGGACTTGGTGGTCCAGGCAGATCATACAGTTTCATTTTGTTCCTCATACCGAGAGATGTTTTGCGCCCCAAGATGTAAATAGCACAGTTCTTCGCAAAACGCAGCGAAAAGCGCTCTAGAGCACCTTAATCCGACATGACCTTCAACCAATAACTACCATCTTCGTCTTTTTTTACATGCCCGGCAGAAGGTGTTGCGAAATGGGTTCCAATGACGAGTGTTTCACTGTTTGCTAACCCATCCAGCATTTCGGTCCGGGTAGCACGTGCCATTTCCTTATCAGTATCGGCGGCGCATGACCAATCCAGTCGTGCTATCTGGCACGGGTGATGGAGAGAGTCGCCTGTGATAAAGGCTTCATCACCGTTTGACGATATTCGTACACTGACATGTCCTGGTGTATGTCCTGGTGTCGGCACCAACGAAACCTCTGCGCAAATTTGGTAATCACTGGCAACAAACTCTGCCAACCCTGCGTCCACAATAGGCCTTACAGAGTCGTCCAAAGCTTCGCCATATTGGTCATTTACCTCCTGCTGCCAATGTTCCCACTCAGTTTTACCAAACAGGTATCGTGCATTTGGAAAGGTTGGAATCCATTCTCCGTCTTTTAACATCGTGTTCCATCCCACATGATCCACATGCAGATGGGTACACAGAACAGCATCAATACTCTCACGCGGATATCCGGCCTCTTCCAGATCGCCCAAGAAAGATGTCTGCATATTGTTCCAGGCAGGAATATCGCGTTCTTTATCATTCCCAATACAAGTATCGACGATAATCCGGTGTGATCCGGTATCCACCACAAGTGCATGGATACTCATAATCAGTTTGCCCTTTTCTGTCATAAAGTGCGGCGCCAACCATTTGATCGGAAGAACAGCTTCTGGGGTAGCTTCCGGTAGGATGAAACGTGTTCCCCCTGCCATTTCGACTTCCACAATACGGGTTATTTTGACATCACCAATTTGCCATACATTCATGCGAGCACCTTTATTTTATTTATTATTGCGCATTAGAGATTGTTTGCCCCAAGACTGTAGTCTCCAAAGAAATAAAGCACAACATCTCGAATATTTGACCGCATTGTTGCCCAATAATCTAACCTGCACCAAATTGTAATTAGAGTCCTTACGACCTATGTCACCAGATGGAGGATGTCATGAAATATACATTGTTACTGGGTGTTGTTTTCTGCGGATTAAGCCTTGCAACTACTGGACACGGACAAACACTTCACGCAAGCATGGGCATTTATGACGCAGAAGATTGCGGCCCGGTTGTTAACGAGCATCTAGATAAGCTATCAATTGACCGAAGTAAAATAAAAGTCATTGACTATATCACACGTTACCTTCTAGCCGGGGAACTAGGCGAAGAGAAGGAATATGAGGCATGGGTAAGCTTTTTCACCTGCAAAGGTAATCTGGTGATCAATTTAGGCCGTTCTTGCTACATTCAGCAAACCTACAGAACATATGAATGCAAGAGTAAAAACCTGCCCACTAAATAGGTTTATATTCGTGGTTCAAGTCCGCCAGTTTCGATAATAAATTTTGCGACTTCTGGCACCCCTTTACCATCCTTAATATTGGTGAATACGAAGGGCCGCGTTCCCCGCATTTTTTTGGAATCTCGATCCATAACACCCAGATCGGCTCCCACGTATGGGGCTAAATCAATTTTGTTAATTACGAGCAAGTCTGATCTTGTTATCCCCGGCCCGCCCTTACGCGGAATTTTATCGCCCGCAGAAACATCAATTACATAGATAGTTATGTCAGCAAGTTCAGGCGAAAATGTTGCGGCAAGATTATCGCCCCCGCTTTCGATCAAGATCAGCTCCAAATCCTCAAATTTTTCATTGAGGTCCGCCACAGCTGCCAAATTTATAGAAGCATCTTCCCTTATGGCTGTATGGGGACATCCCCCTGTCTCCACACCCACAATTCGGTCAGGTGACAGGGCGCCAGAACGGGTTAAAAATTCTGCGTCTTCGCGGGTATAAATATCGTTAGTGATAACAGCAATATTGTAATGATCCCGTAACGTTTTACAAAGGGCATCAGTCAGCGCCGTTTTACCAGAACCAACGGGCCCACCAATTCCTACCCGCAAGGGTCCATTTGCATTTGCTGTCATGATCTAAATAACCTCGTATACTGTGTTTCATGTTTGCAGGAGCACCAATCCACCAACAAAGTGGCGCTTCCCAAATCATCTAATGTTGAAGATAAAGCAGCCTGGACTTGGTTCGCGCACACGCTTTCAAGCGCCGCAATCGCTCGCTGCCCATCCGTCTGGCCAAGGGGTATAATTCGAACTGCTGCAGAGACCAAATTAGATACAAATCCGTGTAGATAAGCTGTAAGTGTCGTCTCCAATCCAATATCCCTGTCAGCCGCTGCTGCCGCAACAGCAACCGGATACACAATTGGTCCGCTCCATTTTTCATGAAGGATTTGCAAGCTTTTTGACGGGAAGACTTCTTTTGTAATTGTCATAAATGCGCGGCCTTGCGCACTGGTTTCAAGATCCAGTTCGCGGGTTGCCCTGCAGGCAAACCCGATCTCGGCCGTTTCCAGCAATTGTGTTTCATTCTGCAATGTCGCGGCACGATAAGTTTCACAAAGAATAATACTATCCATACGGCCAGAGCCATATTCTACAATATCTGAAATCCAAGGAATGAGGTCGCCTACGTTTTGGATCAACCCCGCCTCCACGGCATACTCGATGCCATGACTGTAGGTATAGGCCCCCACCGGATAGGACGGTGACATCCACGACATCAACTCATACAGGCCCTTCATATTCATGAATTTTTTCCATGAGAATGCGGATGATCATGTGAGTGCCCATGATCATGCCCTTGAGTTTCCCCATGTCCATACGCCCCCCCTTCTGGATTAAAAGGCGCGTACAAACGTGTCGGCACAGCTCCCAAGATTTGTAACATTTCCTCTATCACATGATCCTGTCTGATACGAAGGCGATCTCCAAGCAGCTGTGTTGGAAGATGCCTGTTACCAAGATGCCATGCGACCCGAACAAGCTCTGCTGTATCTTTACACGTAACATCGACAACCGGTTCTGGCGCCGCCTTCACAACAATTCCGTCTCCTGTTTTAAGGATCAAAACATCTCCGTCCCGAAGGGTCGCAACTTCTGCTAGGTTCAGCAAAAAATCCTGCCCTTCATCTGTTGTCAGACGAATGCGTCTGCGCCGACGGCTGTCAAAATCAAGAGTTACGGATCCAACAGTTTTCCCTGAAAAGGGAGTGACGGCAGGTATAAATTCAAGAACTGTTTCCATCATTAGTACATAAAATAACGTTGGGCCATCGGAAGCTCTGTCGCTGGCTCACATGCGAGAATTTCACCGTCCGCTTTCACAATGTAAGTTTCAGGATCCACATCAAGCACCGGCGTTGCATCATTATGGATCATGGATGATTTTCCAATGCCACCACGAGTATTGCGAACAGGCAGAGTTTCACGCTCCAACCCCAAAGTTCCTTTGATATCGTTGCTTAATGCGGCTTCACTGACGAAGCTAACCGAACTTGCTGTAAGGTTGCGGCCATATGCACCAAACATTGGACGGTAATGCACGGGTTGCGGTGTCGGGATTGAGGCATTTGGATCGCCCATTGGCGCCATCACGATTGTTCCGCTTTTCAATATCAATTCCGGTTTAACGCCGAAAAAGGCCGGTGACCAGAGAACAAGGTCTGCCAACTTTCCAGGTTCTACTGATCCAACATAGCTATCGATACCTTGTGCGATCGCTGGGTTGATGGTGTATTTTGAAATATATCGTTTGGCACGGAAGTTATCATTATCTCCGCTCTCTTCTGCTAATCGGCCGCGTTGTTTTTTCATCTTGTCCGCTGTTTGCCAAGTGCGAACTAGAACTTCGCCCACACGGCCCATAGCCTGACTGTCGGAAGAGATAATTGAAAACGCTCCCAAATCATGAAGGATATCTTCAGCGGCAATGGTTTCTTTGCGAATTCGGCTTTCCGCGAAAGCAACGTCTTCTGGAATATTCGGATCCAGATGATGACAAACCATCAACATGTCCAAATGTTCGTCAATTGTGTTGACAGTGAACGGACGTGTTGGATTTGTGGAAGAGGGAATAACGTTTTCTTCACTGGCTAACCGGATGATGTCTGGCGCATGTCCGCCGCCCGCACCTTCTGTATGAAAAGCATGGATCGTGCGGCCTTTAAAGGCTGCAATGGTGTCTTCAACAAAACCACTTTCGTTCAGAGTATCCGTATGGATAAGAACCTGAACGTCCATTTCATCCGCAACACCAAGACAACAATCAATTGCCGCCGGTGTCGTTCCCCAGTCTTCGTGTAATTTCAATCCGCAAGCCCCTGCCTCTACCTGTTCTATCAAACCTTCGGGCAGGCTCGCATTTCCTTTACCAAAGAAGCCCAAATTCATAGGGAAAGCTTCCGCAGCTTGCAGCATCCGTCCGATATGAAAGGCACCCGGCGTGCAAGTGGTTGCATTGGTACCCGTTGCGGGTCCTGTTCCCCCGCCCATCATGGTCGTAACGCCACTCGCCAGTGCTTCTTCGATTTGTTGAGGACAAATAAAGTGAATATGTGCATCCACACCGCCAGCTGTCAGGATTTTTCCCTCCCCAGCGATAATCTCAGTCGAAGGGCCGATAATGATATCAACACCGCTCTGAATATCGGGATTTCCGGCTTTGCCAATTCGGAAAATTTTTCCATCTCTAAGCGCAACGTCGGCTTTAACAATGCCCCAATGGTCCAAAATAAGCGCATTGGTAATCACCGTATCAGCGGCCCCGCCAGCACGGGTAACTTGCGACTGCCCCATACCGTCACGAATAACTTTACCGCCGCCAAATTTCACTTCTTCGCCGTAAGTCGTGAAGTCTTTTTCAACTTCAATGAAAAGTTCTGTATCGGCGAGCCGAACTTTATCACCCACTGTCGGCCCAAACATATTTGCATACGCGCGTCTTGAGATTTTTGTTGTCATTTTATTTCTCCTCAAGGGTTCCCATTACGTCACCGCGAAAACCATAGACTTTCCGCATCCCACCGAGCGCAACCAAATTTACACTGCGTGTCTGTCCCGGCTCAAACCGAATGGCTGTTCCAGATACGATATCAAGCCTAAACCCGTGCGCTTTTTTCCGGTCGAACTCTAAACCACCATTTACCTCTGCAAAATGATAATGACTGCCAGCCTGAACCGGCCGATCCCCAGTGTTGGCAACTTGCATCGTGCATTTTTCGCGCCCAACATTTAGCTCGATTTCCCCGTCAGCCGGTATAATTTCACCTGGTTTCATGGGTCTCTCCTATCTGATGGGATTGTGAACTGTGACGAGTTTTGTCCCGTCTGGAAAAGTTGCTTCTACCTGCACTTCTGGCAGCATGTCGGCGATACCATCCATTACCTGACCTTTAGAGATAACGGTGCCCCCTTCACTCATCAACGCCGCAACAGACTTCCCGTCACGGGCGCCTTCAATGACATAATCTGTAATGAGTGCGATGGCTTCCGGGTAATTCAATTTGACACCGCGGTCCAAGCGGCCTCTAGCAACCATAGCGGCCAGAGACACCAGAAGTTTATCTTTCTCTCTTGGTGATAACTGCATCCTATATCCCCTTATATTTCCCAGACGGCAGGCATTGGAAGCTCTACGCCTATGAGTTTTTTTCGTAATTTTTGAATGACATATACCAGATTTTTGCGAAGAGCTTGTGGATCATTATCGAGAAAACGAATAATTGTTAGGTCATCATCCAGCGACGTGCTTCCCATGCGACTGCTGACATTTTGTTCTGCCTTCCGAGCAATCTCCAGATATTTCGTTGTATCAGATGCCGCAACGATAAGGGTTGCAAATGCGGTGGCACCATCCATCAGCGCAGGGCGTTTCAATACATCCTCCATATTTCCATCAAAGCGAAAGCGGTCATACCAAACAAGTTTGCCGTCTCGCCGAATTTCCCAACCATCGACCAAATTGGCATCGCTCACAGTTTCACCATGGGCAGAACGTCCAAGAATAGTGGCTTCAACCGCCAATACTTTGCTGTTCTTCGTCAATTCAATTTTATTCACTCGATTTAGTCTTGCCCGGTCAAACAGAATGGTTTCTTGCGGCAACCACTCAAGATAGGCATCCTCTTCCACTTTCAATCGAGCCCTAACAACTACATCCGGACCGATTGATTTGTATATTTTTTCAGCGGCTTGCCCTGTCACTGTTAACTCAGCCTTTTCGTGAAGGACGACGTCAAAACTCATGTTATCGCCACCAGTTAGACCGCCCGATGTATTGATCAGAACTGCTTCTGGAAACCGAGTATTATCCACTGACGGAAAACGTACGCGGCCACAACCAGATTGATATAGATGCTTCAAACAGGACACTTCTCCGTCATGTTTGAAAGAAATCTCCACGCGCCCTTCAGAGCGTGCCAGCATAGCAACGGCATCCTGATCAGACTGTAAGGTATTTGCGAACGTCACTTTCCAACATATCCTTTTTCAAGCCGTGCATCACGACTTCACCCCGGTCCATAACCGCAAAGCGATCAGCAAGGTCTCTTGCAAATTCAAAATACTGCTCAACCAATAAAATTGCCATCCCCCCTTTATCGCGCAACATAGAAATAACGCGTGCGATATCCTTGATAATAGACGGCTGGATCCCTTCGGTTGGCTCGTCCAGTACGAGTAACCTTGGTTTTGTAACCAACGCGCGTGCAATTGCAAGCTGTTGCTGCTGACCTCCGGACAAATCACCGCCGCGTCGTCCCAACATGTCTTTTAACACGGGGAACAGATCATAGATTTCTGCATCAATTTTCCTGTCGGATCTTGAAAGGCAGGCAAATCCGGTTTTCAAATTTTCTTCAACTGTCAGTAAGGGAAAGATATCCCGACCCTGAGGAATAACGGCGATCCCCCGCCGTGCCCTGTCTGCAGCACCCAACTGTGAGATATCTTCACCTTCCCAGTGGATTGTTCCCGATGAAATCGGATGTTGGCCAACCACGCCTCTAAGTGTGCTGGTTTTTCCGACGCCATTTCGCCCCATCAACGACGTCACCTCTCCCTTGTTTACTTCCAGGGAGACTTTCCGAAGCGCCTGACTTGCACCATAAAACAAATCGATATTTTCAACTTTCAGCATGATCAGCGCCCCAAATAAACTTCAATAACTTGTGGATTACTCGCAACCGTTTCGAGACTACCTTCCGCCAACACGTGACCTTCATGCAGAACAGTCACTTTACAATTTAGCGAGCGAACAAACTCCATATCGTGTTCGACAACAACGACCGAATGACTTTTTGAAATTAACCGTAGGAGATCGGCTGTCTGGACAGTTTCAGCGTCCGTCATACCGGCAACAGGTTCATCTACCAGCAGAAGTTCAGGATCCTGCATTAGTAACATTCCAATTTCCAGCCATTGTTTTTGCCCATGTGACAAATTACCCGCCAACCAATCGCGCCGATCCTGCAACCTGATAGTCTCTAAGATTTCTTCGATACGATCATATTGTTCAGAAGTCAGTTTCGAAAACAGCGACGCAAACGGGCTCTTATCGCACTTCAAGGAAAGTTCCAGATTGTCAAAAACCGTATGGCTTTCGAAGACTGTGGGTTTTTGAAACTTTCGGCCAATGCCTAGATTTGCAATTCTCGCTTCATCAAGCCGCGTAAGGTCGGTTGCATCTCTGAAATACACCTCCCCCTCATCAGGGCGTGTTTTTCCCGTAATGACATCCATCATGGTCGTTTTTCCGGCTCCATTTGGCCCGATGATCGCCCGCATTTCTCCGGGTTGAACGACAAAACTCAGATCATTCAGTGCTTTAAATCCGTCAAAGCTCACACTTACGCCATCCAGATACAGGATGGAGGATGCAGGATCGACTATCTTATTGTGTACACTCATATCCATCAGATATCTCCCGCTTCAGTGGCTTGTCGCGTCTCTGATTTTCCAGAAAGCTTAGAGCGAATATTTGCATAGAAAATTGGAAAAGTTCCGACGATGCCTTTTGGCAATACCAACGTTGAGAAGACAAATAGTCCACCCAGCATGTAGAGCCACGCCTCTGGAAGGGCGCCGGTAAAGTAGCTTTTTCCCCAATTCACCAATATAGCGCCCAGAACGGCCCCCCAGAGTGTTCCCCGCCCGCCAATAGCGACCCAAATGACAATCTCGATAGAATTTGCGGGAGAGAATTCCGATGGATTAATGATACCCACTTGCGGCACATAAAGAGCGCCTGCAATTCCTGCCAAAACAGCTGACATCACGAAGACGGAAAGTTTGTAATATTCCACACGATAACCGGTAAATCGTGTCCGACTTTCTGCATCGCGAATGGCGATCAAAATACGTCCGAACTTGGATTGGGTTACAAACGATGAAACCAGATATCCAAATGCAAGCGCCAATACAGATCCGACAAACAGTCCAAGCCTTGTGCTGTCCGCCCTTAAATCAAAGCCTAGTATATCTTTAAAATCGGTCAGGCCGTTATTACCCCCGAAACCCATGTCGTTTCGGAAAAACGAAAGGAGCAATGCATAGGTCATCGCTTGCGTGATAATGGAGAAATATACACCGGTTACGCGGGATCTGAAGGCGAACCAGCCAAAGATAAAGGCTAGAATTCCCGGAACCAGCATGACCATTAACGCAGCGAATGCAAAACTCTCAAACCCAAACCAATACCACGGAAGTTCCTGCCAATTTAGAAACACCATAAAATCAGGAAGTTCTGCATTACCGTAAACGCCGCGATCACCGATTTGCCGCATCAAGTACATGCCCATGGCATAACCACCCAAAGCAAAAAATGCCCCATGTCCAAGACTTAAAATCCCACAGAAACCCCAGATAAGATCGACACTTAAAGCAAGTAATGCGTAGCAAAGGTATTTTCCCAGCAGGCTGACCATATAAGTGGGCACATGAAAGAAGTTGCCTTCTGGCACGAACTGGTTTCCCACAACAATAAAAATGGCGGCGGAAAGGAGTATCCCCATAAACGCTTTACCGCCGCCAGGAAGACCCATCAATAGAGATACAAACGGGCCTTTTTCTGTTAGTTTTTGTATGTTCATTCGATCAACCCTCTACCGAACGACCTTTGAGGGCAAACAAACCCCGAGGCCTTTTTTGAATGAAGAGAATAATCGCGACCAACACAAATATCTTGGCAAGAACCGCACCGGAATAAGGTTCTAGAAACTTGTTTGCGATCCCTAGACTTCCCGCCCCGACCAGCGTTCCCCATAGGTTTCCAACACCACCAAAAACGACAACCATAAAGCTATCGATGATATAAGCTTGCCCAAGATTAGGACTGACATTATCAATTTGGCTGAGCGCTACGCCCGCCATACCTGCGACGCCGGATCCTAGGCCAAATGTCATTGCGTCAATCCGGGCGCTTTTAATCCCCATGGAACGGGCCATCATGCGGTTTTGTGTTACGGCACGCATTTGAAGACCGAACAAGGTTCTTTTCAAAACCATCATCAGGAAAAAGAGAACAACCAACGCGAAGAAAATAATGGCGATCCGATTATACGTGAACGATAGGCCGCTTGTTACCTCCCAAGCACCGCTTAGCCACCCGGGGGTGCTTACTTCTTTGTTTGTTGGGCCAAAAATTGTTCGAACAAGTTGTTGTAGAATTAAGCTAATTCCCCAAGTTGCCAGCAACGTTTCAAGCGGACGTCCGTACAAAAACCGGATAACACTACGCTCCAACAAAATGCCAAATGTTCCGGCAACGGCAAACGCCAATGGAATGGCCACGATAAGCGAAAAGTCGAGGAAGCCCGGAAAATATAATCGGCAAGTTTCCTGAATTACATAGGTGGTATAGGCGCCGATCATGACCATCTCACCATGGGCCATGTTGATCACACCCATGACACCAAACGTCACCGCAAGGCCAATGGCCGCCAATAACAACACCGATGCAAGGGACACGCCTTGAAATAAATTTTCAATCAAACCATAGGTTTCAAGCTGGCGTTCAACATCCGCCAAAGCTCCTTTGAGCGCGCTTTCAAGCTGCAGATTTTCCGGAGTTGCAGGGCCCTGAATATTGCTCAGTGTTTTAATCAGCAATGCTTTTACTTCTGGGCCGCCGGTACTCTTTAGCTGCGCCACCGCATTAATACGCGCATCGATATCCAAGCTATGGGTAAGCTCCAATGCCGCAGCCGCTCGAACTATGGCTGGCAAGACATCTTCATCGGTTTCGCTTTTTACTAATTCCAGTAACACACCCAACATAGAGGGATCGCCGGATTTAAAGATCGCAGCTGCCGCGGAAATACGCTTTTCGGAGTCTGGATGCGACAGATCAAGCCTACCAAGACCAGCTCTAATAGCTATACGAACCTTGTTATTGATTTTTACTTTTTTAAGTTCGGATTTTTTAGCCTGTCCAAGTGCACTGCCGTTTATAGGGTCACTTAAACTATAAATACTCTCATTTTTTAAGCCGAGAACGATTTTACCATCTGTTTTTCGAGTAAACAGGGCTCCGTCCATCAAAGCATGAAGAATAACACCGGCTTCTTCTGCACCTGATGCCGCTAATTTTTTAACTGCAACTGCTTTTTTTGAATAACTTTTTACCGATAACGCTGAGGTCAGCTCCTGCAGGGTCTCTGCATGTACTGGTTGCTCTGCCTCAGCGAATACGAAAAGTAAACCAAGGAGCAAAGCAGTTTTTAAAATACGCATGGGGATATACCAATCTTAAAACCGAAAAATTGGGTAGAGGCAATACGCCTCTACCCTTATGTTTTCTTGCGATTAAAACATTGGTTTTTCACAGCCACCACATACGAACGGGTATGTCCAGTCAGCTGTCAGCTTTGCACTTTCAGGAATAAAGTTACTCCACGCATCGCCTTTCACTAGGCCTTCTGTGTTCCAAACAGTTTCGATTTGTCCATCTTCTTGGATCTCACCGATAAGAACTGGTTTTGATAAATGATGGTTTGTATTCATGACAGCAGTACCACCGGTCAGATTTTTAACTTCCTGTCCATACATTGCTTGGCGAACGGCATCCACATCAGTTGTACCTGCTTGTTTAACTGCCTGTACCCACATTTTGAAGCCAAGATAAGTTGCTTCCATTGGATCGTTTGTTACGCGTTTGTCATCACCGATGAAAGTCTTCCACTTTTTGATAAAAGCTTCGTTTTCTGGACTTTCAACACTCATGAAGTAATTCCATGCAGCCAGATGACCAACCAAAGGCTTCGTATCAAGGCCGGCAAGTTCTTCTTCGCCAACAGAGAATGCAACAACAGGAATGTCGGATGCTTTCAGACCTTGGTTTCCAAGCTCTTTGTAGAAAGGAACATTTGCATCACCGTTGATCGTAGAGACAACCGCAGTTTTCTTACCTTCTGAGCCAAATTTCTTGATATCAGATACAATTGTTTGCCAATCAGAATGACCGAATGGCGTATAATTAATCATGATGTCTTCGTCTTTGACACCTTTTGATTTCAAGAAGGCTTCAAGAATTTTGTTTGTTGTACGCGGATATACATAATCGGTACCAGCGAGTACCCAGCGTTTAACATCGCCGCCATCTTCGCTCATCAAATATTCAACAGCAGGAATTGCTTGTTGGTTTGGTGCCGCACCTGTGTAGAACACATTGCGTGAGCTTTCTTCACCTTCATACTGAACAGGGTAGAACAGCATGCTGTTAAGCTCTTCAAATACTGGAAGGACTGATTTTCTGGAAACCGAAGTCCAGCAACCGAAAACGACGTCTACTTTATCTACTTCGATCAACTCGCGTGCTTTTTCAGCGAAAAGTGGCCAGTTTGATGCAGGGTCAACAACAACGGCTTCTACTTTTTTACCAAGTAAGCCACCATTTTTATTCAGATCATCAATCATCATCAAGACAGAGTCTTTAAGAGTAGTTTCTGAAATCGCCATTGTTCCAGACAATGAATGCAAAACACCCACTTTAATAACGTCTTCCGCGCTAACGGCAGGTGCCGCCAGACCAAAAGCACCCGCAGCAACGAGCGCCGCTGTCGATAGCTTACCGATAGCCTTCTTTAGATTGAACATTGAACACCTCCATTTATTTTTTTGAACTACTGCCAAAAAAGCAAAGGGCGTGCCAATTCTTTAAATCTTACCAAAAAAACTCATAACTAGCTGTTTTTGTTATTTAAATTTATCAAACTGCAAAACTTCCTTCAGAAATAAAATCATGCTACCCGCTCCAATTGAACAAAATATGAGCACAAATCAGAAACTTCCATTATTTCTAGAATTAGTGACTAATTTTTAGGCTAACGCAGAAATACTCCTGCCAACAAGTGTCCCAAATACCAAGAAAATGAATTCAGGTATTTTCAATGACATTAAACTGATTTAAACTATTAGCGAACTTAGGATCTACGCAAATACAACAACTTATAGAAAACAAATTGGCGTGCCGGGGGGCACATTTCGCGCAACATGAATTTCGCAGGTAAAAAGCTAAACGGTTTTTACAAAAACACGGCGGCAATGTCTGTCCGTGAAAAACGCCTGCTTGCCGAAAACCGGAAATTGAAGAAGAAAAACAAGCGCTTAAGTAGTGCGATGTTGTATCTGGTAGGCCACATTGAAACACGCCTTCCTCTTTGGAATTCCAACACACCGTCAAAAACGGAAGAGGAAAAACCTCTCCCGCTAACGCCGCAAGAGCCCCCACGCAAGAAGCCTGTACAGGCAAAAAAGAAGAAAATTATTGGTAAAACCTGGATGCCAGAAAAACTGGAAGACCAAATTAATGCGGTACCGCGCCCAAATCGGCGCAGGAACCCGTTAAGCGTGCCTCAGATTTTTGCAAAAAAAGAACCCAGCCGAATTGAGACGGAAAACGAAGAAACAGAAATAGCAGACTTCCCTATACAAACGGCAGATAACGAACTTCCGTCAGAAGTTATAGAAATCCCTCCTGAACCAGCTGTTTTACACGCAGAAGAAGTGGTTGAACAAACTGCTCTTACGCTGACACCTGACTTTGCGCCGGAAGAAGTCGATATATTGGCCGCACCAACAAAAGACAAACAAATGGACATTATCCATCCTCACCCGTCGGAGATAATTGGCGAGAATGAGGATAAGAAGACCAGTGCGAAAGAAGCCTCTATGGCCTATTTAGCGGTTTCAGTCGCGGCGCAACCTGTTCCAAAATCAAATGTTGTTACGATCCTGGATGACGCTGCTGTAAAAGAAGATGAAATACTGGAAAAACAAGTAGCACAGCAAAATGAAATGATGCGCGCTGCGATGCTGCGCCGTGTAAACAGACTTCGCTGGTAAGCAAACCTTCTTTACAGATACAACAAATTGCCATAGGTGATTATCAGTACATATTTGCCAGTGATCAAAGAACCATGTCCAACAGTATGCTTCAACCTTCAGCACCCCAGCCTGCCGTGTTATACAGCTTCCGCCGCTGCCCCTACGCCATGCGGGCTCGAATGGTGGTTTTAGCCTCAAAACTAAAAATCGAATTGAGAGATATTCTTTTAAAAGACAAGCCGGCGCAAATGGTCGCGGCAAGCCCAAAAGCTACAGTTCCGGTACTGATACTTGAAGATGGGCGCGTTCTGGAAGAAAGCCTTGATATTATGCTGTGGGCAGTTTCACTGAACGATCCACTTTCCTTATATCCCGACGACGATCCAACGCGGTTCACGATAGATGAATTGATTGCAGAGAATGATGGCCCGTTCAAATCCGCGCTTGATCAATATAAGTATCATGTCCGCTTTCCCGAGAATTCGAAGGAAAATTACCGGAGTGAAGGCGAAGCTTTCCTCGCGAAACTAAATGAACGTCTGCGGGAGCACCCCTATCTAATGGGAACGCAAGCGAGCCTTGCCGATATCGCAATATTTCCATTTATCCGGCAGTTTGCAAACAGTGACCGGGATTGGTTTGATGCGTCCCCTTATCCCAACCTCCATAAATGGTTGAACACTTGGACGACATCTGAGGACTACCTTAATATAATGAAAAAGCGCCCTATTTGGAATGAAGAGGCCGCGCCCTGCTATTTTCCATCTCTCGCCCAACAGGTGGATAGTTAAATGGAGGCACGTTTTTTCGGCGAGAGTGACGCCATCTTCAGTGACTGCATGAAATACAGGTATCGTTTATGGCGCCGCTGGGCAGATGGTCCTTCAGTTGCTTTTTTAATGCTCAATCCATCGACCGCGGATGCTTCTAAAAATGACCCCACAGTGGAACGCTGCCACCGGCGTGCCGTTGAAATGGGTTTTGGTGCTTTGGAAGTCGTAAATATCTTTGCGTATCGGGCAACAGATCCAAAAGACCTAAAAAAAGCCAAAAAGCCCAATGGTCCAGAAAACGATCAAACACTGCTAGAGACAGCAAGATCCTGTGACATGATCGTTTGTGCATGGGGAAGTCATGGTACCTACTTGGGGCGCGACCAACAAGTTAGGAGGCTCCTGAATGACGCGGGTGTAAATGTCCACATGCTCGCCCTGACGAAACACGACCAGCCAAGGCATCCGCTTTATATGCCCTACGCTCAAACTCCAGTTCCTTGGACAAACATGTAAGCAAAAACTATGGCCAAACTTTACTTCTATTATTCAACTATGAACGCGGGTAAATCCACGACCTTACTGCAATCCGCCTTCAATTATGAAGAACGTGGCATGAAGACACTTCTTTTAACGGCGGCATTTGACGATCGTTACGGAGTGGGAAAAATTTCCTCAAGAATAGGACTGGAAGCCGAGGCGAACCTGTTTACTGAAGAGACAGACTTATACGAACTTGCTAAGGAAACTTTGAAAACACGGGCGATTGATTGCGTAATGGTGGACGAAAGCCAGTTTCTTTCAAGAATGCAGGTCTTTCAGCTGTCGGAAATAGCGGACCAGCTCCGTATTCCTGTGTTGTGTTATGGGCTGCGCACAGATTTTCAGGGCAATTTATTTGAAGGCAGTTTACATTTGCTCGCGTGGGCTGACGAGCTTAAAGAACTTAAAACAATCTGCCATTGCGGCAGCAAAGCCACTATGGTGATCCGTGTATCAGAGGATGGTAGCCCAATTCATGAAGGGGCCCAAAAAGAGATCGGCGGTAATGATAAATACATAGCATTGTGCCGCAAACATTTTAAAGAAGCTTCATTCGCGTAAAGATCCAATACATACAATACTGACTTACACATTGTTCCGCAAAATTCGATCTACCGTATAGATCCAGTTGCTTTATCATTTCGGTTGCTTACATTTCATAGAAGAATTAAATTATGTAAATCAAACATAAGCACCCGGATACTGATATGCTTCTGAGACAAAAAAGCATTCTTGTCTTAATCACGATCATTGCGCTTCTATGCTCAATTATCGGGCTTGCCTTCAGTCTTGGGAATGTGAGCGAAAAGCTTTCTAGAGCAGAAAATCAACGCTACAGAGCCGCTATACTTGCGGATCAGTTGCGTCAAAGTTCTGACGATCTCACTCGAATGGCTCGAACTTATGTCATCACAGAAAACCCTATATACGAACAATATTTTCAACACATACTCGACATTCGAAATGGCAATGTCGAGCGCCCTCCCAATTACTCAGGCATATTCTGGGACCTTGTCACAGCGACTGATACTTTACCTAGTCCGGATACGGAAAAACGTTCTCTAAAATCTCTACTACTTGAATTAAACTTATCATCCATAGAAATCCGCCTCTTAAGACAATCAGAAGCGGAATCAAATGATTTGGTAGACATGGAGATCACCGCATTTAATGCGCTAAAAGGGCGGTTTAAGGATAGTGCTGGAAATTTTACTATTATTCGAGCCCCTGACCCAAAGTTTGCCCGTAATCTGTTGCATGGGAAATCATATCACTATGCAAAATTGAAAATTATGGCGCCTATCGGTGAGTTTTTTGCAGAACTTGAAAGAAGGACCCTCGTAACCAAAGAAAAATACACTGAACAGCAACGATATCACATTATAGTCCTAATTTTTTTGACGCTAACGCTCACTATTATTGTTGTCATTTCTTCCTCTAAACTGATTTCAAAGGTTCTCTCCCCAATTCAAGATTTATCCCATATTTCGAAAATGAACCAACAAGGAGACTTGCAGCAATATAAGCTGGCAAATAATCGAACTGATGAAATCGGTATCTTGGCGAATTCTTTTAATGAGATGGTAAATAACATCAAATTCTCGATTTCTGAACTTCAGAAGAAAACCCAAGCTGCAGAAAAATTGGAGCAAGTCGCTGTCGAAGCAAATAACCAAGTACTAAAAATGAACCGAGAGTTGGAAAAACGTGTTGGAGAGAGAACAGAACTTCTTGAACAAAGCGAACAGAGATTACAAGCCATAATTAACAATGCAAACGCCATCATCTATGTCAAAGATCTTGGCGGGCGCTATCTGCTGGTAAACAAGCGCTATGAAAAACTCTTCAAGGTGAAAATTGACGATTTTATCGGGAAAAACGACTTTGATCTGTTCCCAAAAGAAGTTGCTCAAACCTTCCGCGAGAATGATAGAGAAGTACTCTTAGGCGGAAATCCCATCGAAAGAGAAGAGATTTCACCAATTGATGGGGAAGATCACATTTTTATTTCTGTGAAATTTCCACTGCTAAATTCAAATGGACAGATTTATGCCGTGTGCGGAATTTCCACGGACATCACAGATTTGAAGAACGCTGAGAAAGAGCAAAGGGACTTAGAAACGCAGTTACGTCACTCTCAAAAAATGGAAGCTGTCGGGCAATTAACAGGTGGAATTGCGCACGATTTCAACAATATCTTAAACATCATTATAGGTAATCTAGAAATCTTGCAGGAACATTCAGTACTGGATGAAGACGGGCAAATGCGAGCAACTAATGCACTAAAAGCCACTGAACGGGCAGCAAAACTTACAAGTAAATTACTTGGTTTCTCTCGAAATGAAGAACATGAAAAAGAAAATATTTCTGTGAACGATGCCATAACTGGACTGCTGGGTTTGATTTCAAAATCGCTTACCGCATCCATAAATATAGAGACCAAGCTTGAAGAAGATGTTTGGCCTGTATGTGTAAATGAGGGGGAACTCGAAGATGCCATTCTCAATTTATGCCTAAATGCAAGAGACGCCACGCCGGATGGCGGAAACCTGACGATAGAAACAGCTAACAAGACGCTTGATAAATATTACATCCAACGAAACCCAACAGGTGCCATTGGCGATTTTGTTATGATTTCTATCAGTGACTCCGGCTCTGGAATGAGCCCAGAAATTCAAGAAAAAATATTTGACCCGTTCTTCACAACGAAAGCTGCGGGCAAAGGGACCGGACTAGGCTTGAGTATGGTTTACGGGTTTGTAAAGCGCAGCCAAGGTCATATTAAAATTTATTCAGAGACAGGAAAAGGGACTGTAATTCGCTTATATTTTCCGCGTATCACGGAAACCACAACCGACACAATCACGACAAATACGAATGACATTGCCATCCCGAAAGGAGTTGAAACGATCTTGGTGGTCGATGATGAAGAGGAACTCATTAATGTTGCAGTCACCTATTTCGAAACGCTCGGGTACAAAACTCTTACAGCCAGTAATGGCGATCAGGCCCTTAACATACTCAATAATTCACACGACATAGATTTGATGTTCAGTGACATAGTCATGCCCGGTAATCTAGATGGATACCAATTGGCCTTAAAGGCGCGAGAGAAATATCCGAACCTCAAAATTGTGCTGACTAGCGGGTTCACTCGGCGGCATGAAAATACCTTGCATGAAGGACATTATGAAATTGCGGAACTCACAAAACACTTGCTGGTAAAACCTTATAACAAACGCGAATTAGCCACATGCATTCGAAATGCCCTCGATGCCGGACAAAAGCCGATGAAGCATTAATTTGAACTCTTATGCCGCCAGTTTTGAAATCCACCTATCGCAAGAAATAACCATCCGAAAATCAAACACATACCGCCGGCGGGTGTTAAGTTGAACCCAAGGCTTTCGCCTGTCCAACCAAGATAATATAGAGATCCTGAGAATAGGATGACGCCGGCTGTAATGAGGATTCCTGAAATATTTGCAAAGGTTCTTCCGCGACCGTTTGAGCTCAGAATATATGAGACCGCGACAAGCGCTGCGATATGGAACATTTGATAATTGACGGCTAGATTCTGGTATTTTTGCGCGGTGTCATCTCCCGCAACTACGTGTGCCCCAATCGCACCCAATGCGACGCCACTTGCCCCCATCAATGCCGCAATTACAATCCAAGGAAACTTCATGACGTGTTCTTTCATAAAAAAAGCCGAAGGAATTTCCTTCGGCTTTTCGGTTAGGAGGTTACTTGGATTATGACAAGTTAGAAAAACGGTTCAGATGAAAATCTGTATTGCCAAATAGCATTTCTATAGTGGTTAAGCGTTTGAAGTAATGACCGATAGAATACTCATCGGTCATACCCATGCCGCCATGCAGCTGAATGGATTGCTGGCCGACAAATTTGGCGGCCTTACCAACTTGTGCTTTGGCTGCTGATACAGCTTTACGCGTGTCATCTTCATACCCAAGATCAAGCTTCATAGCGACCATATCAGACATGGATTTGGACTGCTCCGCTTCCATATACATATCAACCATGCGATGTTGCAGCACTTGGAATTTGCCAATCGCAGTCCCAAACTGCTTACGAGTTTTGATATATTCGTTGGTAATTTCATTGGCCGCTGTCATGGCACCAACAGCTTCAGCGCAAAGTGCACCAGTTGCGCGATCGATAATTTTTTCTATGACCGGACCGGCTTTACCCTCTGCACCCAATAGTGCAGTTGTAGGAACAGTTACATTTTCCAGACGCACATCAGCGGCACGTTGCCCGTCAACTGTTGCGTAGGAACGAATATCAACGCCAGCAGCGTCTGTATCCACAACAAACAGTGAAATGCCATCGGCATCACGAGAGGCGCCACTTGTCCGAGCAGAGATAACAATCTTATCAGCGGTACCACCGTGATAAACTACGGCTTTTGTTCCGTTTAGAACATATCCGTCACCGGATTTGCTTGCTGTTGTTTCAACATCATTCAAATTAAATCGCGATTGAGCTTCGGCATAACCGAAAGACAACATCAAATTACCTTCAATGAGCTCAGGAATGATTGCTTCGATTTGAGCTTCATTTCCAGCTTCGGCAATCAATGCACCGCCCAAAAGAACAGTTGAGACAAATGGTTCCAACACGAGGCCGCGCCCCATGCTTTCCATCATGATCATTGTTTCAACAGCGCCGCCGCCAAAGCCGCCGACTTCTTCGGAGAAAGCCATACCGAGCCAGCCAAGTTCTGCCATTGTTTTCCAATGGTCGCGGCTAAATCCCAAATCGGTTTGAGAAAGCTTAATGCGATCTTCAGAGCTGTAATTATCCTTTACAAAACGATCGATACTGTCTTTTAACAGAACCTGTTCTTCAGAAAGTTCAAAATCCATTATTATTTTTCCTTATAGTCCCAGAACCATCTTGGAGATGATGTTTCGTTGAATTTCGTTACTGCCACCATAGATCGTCGCAGCGCGTAAGTAGAGATGTTCAGCCATTGGGCCATGCGCATAATCAGGAGCAAAGTTCTGATCATTCCGACCTTCACGAACTTCTAACGCTTCATATGCAGCACCATACATGCCCAAAGACTCGACTAGAAGTTCTGTAAGACGTTGCTGGATCTCAGACCCTTTGATCTTCAGCAATGAAGGTTCAGCCGTCAAAGTTTCACCGTGTTCGATCTTGGAGAGCATCCGTAGTTCGGTATATTCCAGCGCCATCAGATCAACTTCGATCTGATTGAGTTTTCGCATAAAATCGGCATCGTCTTGCAACAAGCCACCATCTACACGTTCAGCACTCGCAACTTCACGCAAATGCTCGCAGCGCAATTTTGATTGAGCAATCCGGGCAATACTTGTCCGCTCGTTTCCGAGCAAGAATTTCGCGTAAGTCCAACCCTTATTTTCTTCCCCAATCCGGTTTTTCACAGGAACCCGAACGTCATCGAAGAACACTTCATTCAATGTGTGCTCTGTATCTAGACCAATAATTGGCTTCAATGTGATGCCGGGTGAGTCCATATCAATCAACAGGAACGAAATACCCTCTTGGGCTTTTACATCCTGATCGGTACGGACAAGACAGAAGATTAGATTGGCGTGCTGCGCATGAGAGGTCCAGATTTTCTGACCATTGACAATGTAATCGTCTCCATCGCGTACGGCTTTGGTCTTCAAAGAGGCAAGATCTGAACCTGATCCCGGTTCTGAATACCCTTGGCACCACCAGTCCTCCGACTGCAAAATACGGGGTAGATAATAATCTTTTTGTTCTTGGTTACCGAAAGTATAGATCACAGGCCCTACCATGCTAACACCAAACGGCATTGGCGGCGGCGCGGAAGCGCGTCCCATCTCCTGTGCAAAAATATACTTTTGAGTGGCTGTCCAGCCAGTTCCGCCGTATTCACCTGGCCAGTTAGGCGCTAACCAGCCTTTACTATTCAGGATTTTTTGCCAGCGTTCCTGGCCTTCCTTGGTGAAGTGAATTCCGCGCGAATAGCGGTCCTTCACGTCTGCCGGAAGGTTGTTTTCAATAAACTCCCTAACTTCAGACTTAAATGCGACTTCTTCGTTAGTAAACGACAAATCCATTGGGGTTTCTCCATTATTCTTCAGGACGTCTATTGCGTCCATTACCTACTATGCTAGGCGCACTCTCTGCAAAACGCAAGACCCCCGCTTTGCTCAACGAAGGGCGCTATAGCTCTTTTTTACAGCAAGCAAATTATTCTGCAAGAAATCACTTTATGGCCAGATCTTCAATGGTTTTAAACTGGGCAATTCCATCCCGAATAACTTGTGGCACCAGCGCCGTTTCCCAATCAAGATATTCCTGCATTCTCTCGCGGATCTTTTCTTTGTTGTCGTAGGGTTTATACCAGATGTCCTCCGCTTTACTCAAGAATTGGCTGTCCCCTGCTTCCGTCTTCAGCGCCGCCCCGCGCCAGACTTTATTCCCCCCTTGAAGAACTCTAACAATGACTTGGGGGCGAACGGCTAAAACTTCAGCTGCTGCCAAATGTGCCATCCGAACATCTTCTGCTGTCAGAATCACTAACCCCACGGGCGGGAGGAAAATGAGGTCAGAAGCCAACCGTGATCTAATCGCCCAAAAAGATGTTGGTATATGATTTTTTCTGTATTGAAGAGACGTGCTCAAATCCACGACAGCAATAGGTTCCCCTGAATGAATAACAGCATCCAACTCCAAAGCGCTGATTTCCACAAATTTGGAAACCTGGAATTCGCTGGGCTCCCCTGATTGCAACTCAAATTCGCCAAGTGCGCTCAGAACATAGACTTCGTTCCAGCCAAGCTGTTTAAGCCATGTCGCACTCATCAATGCCCGAACTTCTTTATCATCGATGAGGATAAGAGTTGCCCCGCGAACGCCTACATATTCATCGGTTGCTTGTACGAGTTGGCCGCCAGCAGCATGTTGACTATCCACCAAATGCCCGTTCAGAAACTCTTCGCGCGTTCGAACGTCCAATAAAAATATGGATTTTTCATCTGAATTCGCCTGCAGCTTCTCCAGATCTTGCTTACCAATTGTGCTAATGCCAATACGCCCTGCCAATTCGCTTGCAGCAGAAGCACTTCTCTTCGAGGCCGCATCAGAGGGAGCGGTTGCAACACGATCTGCCCCGTTTTCTGTGGAGTATCCTTGAAGATACCAGCCCATGGTTCCATCTTTAAGGGCCATCACAGGGTTTTTTACGCCCGCATTAATTAAGGACTGCGCACCGATGATGCTTCGTGTTCTTCCAGCGCAATTCACAACAATTGGGGTATTTTCATCCAGAACATTTTCGAAAATACGATTTACCAACTCGGCGCCCGGCATATCAATGCCGCCCGGAATACACATGCGACTGTATTCTTCAAATGGGCGGCTATCCAATATGGTGATGTCTTCACCAGCCTCCAGTCGTGTTTGAAGGTGCTCTGCTGTTATATGCGGCGTTTCGTATTGATGTTCGACAAACTCACCGAAAGCTTTGCTTGGAACATTAACACCAGAGAAAATCTCATATCCCGCATCCTGCCAACCAAATATTCCGCCCTCAAGAGCAGACACATCCGTATACCCGAATTCTGCAAGAATTTCGGCAGCTCTGGCAGCGAGGACGTCCCCCTCCCCCTGATCCAACAGATAAATTGGGACTGATTTACGGGGGACCAGCCGCTCGATTTCCAATTCAAAACGGCTTAGCGGAATAGGGACGGCAAAAAGCGGATGTCCTTGCGAATGAACCCCGTGTTCCCGCACATCCAGAAAAGCCATTTCTTGGCCTGATTTAAGCGCTTTATAGACTGAAACGGCAGTGACGGTTTTCAACGGCATTAGCGTGCCTCACGGATATCGGTATGGGCTGGGAAAGTTCGCCACTCTTTTTTTGGAGCGCTCCAGTAGTTGCGACCGGGCAGTTGCTCCAGCGCAAGACCATACATATGGAAATTGAGAACGGGCTCTCCTTCCGCGATATGGATGCTATGCAGATCGTCAGGCATCAACATGACCCCTGTTCCCTCTTGCACCGACTCGCCGCCAAAGATTTCAACTCCGTCTTCAGCCTTTTTATAAAACTTGTTTTCTTCAACTCCCAACAGGCCAACAATTACAGCCCATGTGGTGTGATCGTGTGGCGGCGCATCAACTTTTGCATTCGCCACATTGGCATAGAGTGCAAACTTATGATCCTCGTCTTCTGATAGACGGTAAAGACAGCTATTTCGTGGATCATCGGCCTCTGGTGGCGGAAAATCTTCCAAGGTGAATAGATGCTTCGATGTCGCAAGCTTTACCAATTCGGTTTTCACCTGTGCCAGCATCTCACGACTCGGCTCTTTTCCATCAAACAGTTTACGAATGTTGGCAACGGTACACGCAACTTTTTCCCGGCGTTCAGAACTGTTTGGCATCAGAGAATCCTTTTTATTAATTGCTACCCTCCATCTGTAAGACAGCAACCTAAGGCCCGCAAGCGGATAAATCCTTCTTTACAGCCGCACAAAGAATGCGTTAAGGCCGTTACAACAGTAAAAAAATAACAAAGGTGGACGCTGAAATGTTTATTAATGGCCAGTGGTGCGACGCAAATGACGGCGCAAGGTTTAATGTCACAAATCCGGCAAACGGTGAAATCGTCGGCGAAGTTCCAAACGGCGGTAAAGCAGATGTAGTTGCGGCCATTGACGCTGCCGCAGAAGCCTTCAAAACTTGGTCCAAAACAACCGCCTACCAGCGCTCTTCCCTTCTGTATCGTGCGTATAATTTGATGATCGAAAAGAAAGAGCACCTTGCGGTCACAATGACAACCGAACAGGGTAAACCGCTTAAGGCCGCGCGTAATGAAGTGCAATATGGTGCGGATTTTCTTCTCTGGTATGCGGAAGAAGCCAAACGAATTTATGGCGAGACGATTCCAGCCCCTCGTGGAGATCAACGTTTTATTGTGCAACAACATCCGGTTGGCGTCGTTGGCGCAGTGACACCTTGGAATTATCCGATCTCCATGCTCACGCGGAAGATTGCGCCGGCGCTTGCCGCGGGTTGCACGATCGTATTGAAGCCTGCCGAAGCGACACCGCTTTGTGCCGTTGAGATGTTCAAGATCTTTGAAGAGGCTGGTCTTCCCGCTGGCGTTGTTAATCTGGTCACCACTGAAAATCCGGCGCCAATCGGCGAAGAATTTGTAAGCAACCCGAAAATCGCAAAACTCACTTTCACCGGATCCACCAATGTCGGGAAGATGCTTGCCCAAGGTGCCGCAGCTAATTTGAAACGCGTCTCTATGGAACTTGGTGGCCACGCACCGTTCATCGTATTTGACGACGCCGATCCGGAACATGCTGCTAAGGGCTTGTCCCTTGTTAAGTTCCTCAATACCGGACAAGCCTGCATCAGTCCGAACAGAATATTTGTCCACAAATCCATTGCCGAGCCCTTTATAGACACCCTGCAAGCAAGAGTGCAGCGCATGCGCGGTGGGAACGGTATGGATGACGGCATCAGCATCGGCCCTCTCGTTGGTCCCGGCGCTGTTGATAAAGTGGAGCGTCAAGTAAAGGACGCTGTTGAAAAAGGTGCGCGCGTGATTTGCGGCGGTCACCGGCTTATGGAAAACGGTCTTGATAAAGGTCATTTCTACGCACCAACCGTTCTAGCGGATGTACGCGAAGACATGCTGATCTATCGCGAAGAAACCTTTGGCCCTGTTGCACCTGTCATCACATTTGAAGACGAAGACGAAGTCCTTGAGAAAGCCAACGATACCAATTACGGGCTGGCAGCCTATGTCTACACCCCAAATATCGGCCGGGCGTTTCGCATGTATGAAAGCCTTAAATTCGGTATCATCGGTATCAATGATATCAATCCAACCGCCGCTGCCGCTCCGTTTGGCGGCATGAAAGAAAGTGGTCTAGGCCGCGAAGGTGGGCGCGAGGGGATTTCAGAGTATTTAGAAACCAAACTCGGCGGTTTCTCAATCTAAGAAACAACAGTAGAATACCTAAATCAATAATTTCGGAGGGCATTTCGTTGCTCAAAAAACTTGGACTACTAATATTTGTTGTCATTGTCGGGCTTACCGTAGTGATAGCGTTCAATACAATTACGAATACGCCTCCTGAAGTTATTACAGAACAAATCGCTATTCCTCAAATCGATGAAATGGCAGCCGCCAAGCGTTTAAGTCAGGCGGTTCAATTTAAAACCATCTCACAATCGAGGGAAGCCCCGGTTGCCGCTGCTGAATTTGGAAAAATGCATGCGCTGCTAAACGCGTCCTTTCCAACAGTAGCAAGCAACCTTAAAAAACAAATCATTAGTGAGCACAGCCTTCTCTACAAATGGGAAGGCAGCGATCCAGCTCTTCCTGCGGCAATTTTAATGGGACATATGGATGTTGTACCGGTTGAACCGGGCACCGAAGACAGGTGGGAACATCCTCCATTTTCAGGCGTTATCAAAGATGGCGCCGTTTGGGGCCGAGGGACTCTCGATGACAAGCTCTCTGTTATGGCGCTGCTTGAGGCCGCTGAATTTCAGCTTAAAGCTGGCCTGAAGCCAAAAAGGACGATCTATTTCGCCTTTGGTCATGATGAAGAAATTGGCGGTCCTAATGGCGCTGGTAAGATTTCTGAATTTTTGGAAGAACAGGGCGTGAGAGTTGCTTTCACACTGGACGAAGGCATGGTTATCGTTCAAGGAATTATGCCAGGTATTGAACGACCTATTGCGTTCATTGCACTTGCCGAAAAGGGCTATCTTACCCTTGAGCTTACAGCCACAGCAACGGGAGGGCATTCGTCCATCCCACCGAAAGAAACAGCGGTCGGCAAACTTTCCAAAGCAGTATCAGCACTCGAAGCAAACCGCCTACCCACCGCTCTGCAACGCCCTGTATCAGACATGTTTGATGCGTTGGCGCCCTATATGCCAACCTCATTGAAAGCTGTCATTTCAAATCGCTGGTTGTTAGAACCCGTACTTTTGGGTCAACTTGGCAAAGGCGGCGCGACCAATGCCATGGTCAGAACAACAACCGCGGCGACGATTATCCAAGGGGGCACAAAAGATAACGTGTTGCCGACATCAGCAACAGCGACTGTAAATTTCCGTATTTTGCCCGGAAACACGATTGAAGATGTGGTGGCGCATGTAAACGATACTGTCAACGATCCGTCGGTAACCGTTAAAGTAAAGCAAGGCGGCAACCCATCAAAAGTCTCCAGACAGACGAGCGAGAGCTACAAAAAAATCGAAAAAACCATCATGGAGACATTGCCCGACGTCATTGTGTCACCGGGACTGATGCTCGCAGGTTCAGACAGCAAGCACTACGAAAAACTGGCAGATGATAACTATCGATTTATTCCAATGCGGTTTGGTCCGAAAGATCTTTCCCGGGTTCATGGCACGAACGAGCGGGTTATGATCAAAAACTATGCTGAGATCATCCGGTTTTACATTCGCCTAATGGAAAATGTCGCCCAATAAAATCAGTCACCAATGATATGCAGGGCCAGATTTCGATGATGGGATCTGGTCCTGTGTTCAAAAATATAAATCCCCTGCCATGTCCCAAGCCTTGGCGCGCCATGCAGCACCGGAATGGTTAAAGACACATCCGTCAGACTTGATTTAATATGGGCAGGCATATCATCGAGACCTTCTGCTGAATGGCGATATAAATGAGAGCCTTCAGGCACAAGCATCTCATAAAAATTCTGTAAATCCAGTTGCACGTCAGCGTCCGCATTTTCCTGTATCGTTAAGGACGCGGATGTATGCTGGATAAAGATAGTCAAAACGCCCTCAGAAATTCCGGACTGCTTCACCCAACCATTTATTACGCCTGTCACCTCCATCAAGCCACACCCAGATGTGGGGATTGAGATGTCGCCGCTTTTCTGTTTCATCGAATTACCTTCCTCAATCTTCTCACAGCCTTCATTTGCATTCGTCTTGGGTGAGAAAACAGCAATGGAGAATTTATAATGGATACTGAAGGCAAAAACGACAAATGGGAATTTTATAAAGATAACGCAAAGAACCCTGAATGGCGCTGGCGCCGCACAGCACCAAATGGCCGCGTTGTTGGGGCTTCTTCAGAAGGGTACCACAACAAGTCAGATTGCCTTGCAAACGCAATCCGCAACGGTTTCGAGGAATAAGAATATTTCTTGTCGGTCGGAAATTATAAATCGCTGACCGACAAGTTTTGAAATTATTGCGTTCAACCGAAAAAACGTCATACTGCACAAAAACAATGAGAATATGTATGACCTCCACCCAAATCCCTGACGGCTATCGCCTCTATAAAGCTCCTGAACTGTTTCCAGAAAAAATCGGCCCTCTTTATTTTAGAAGAGATGGCGATGAATATGAGTTTGGATTTCTAGTCGAAAAGCATCACACCAACTTTAACGGCATGTTGCATGGCGGCATGATGATGGCATTTGCCGACGAGATGATGGGAATTCAGGTTTATAACGCCATCGGCAAGCGCCCTTGCGTTACCATTTCACTGAACTTCGACTTTATTGCGGGCGCAAAACAGGGTGAATGGGTCACGCTAAAAAGCTCGATTACACGGCAAGGGCTTTCTGTCGTCTTTATCCGCGGAGAGTTACTGGTCGGCGACAAGATCATTCTTACCGCCGACGGTATCTGGAAAATTATTGGTCGTTAAGGTTTGCGTCGGACCAATTGTTTGGGCGGGAGAATATCTTCAAAAATCGGTGCTCGCTTTTCTGCATTCGCTGCAGCCGCTTCAAACAAATCATTGGAATAGAACATTCCTGATTGCCAAACGGCCATATAGCGCAAAGCATCATCCACAGAATGATCCCGTGTATAGGTAAGCATTTCTTTAGTTCCATGCACAGCGAGCGGAGATTTCGTCGCAATTTCCGCAGCTATTTCCATGACTTTTTCCAGCATTTTTTCCTGATCTGAGAAAACCGCGTTCACTAAACCTGAGCTTAATGCCTCATCGGCAAGCAGGCGGCGCCCTGTATAGGCGAGCTCCTTCACAAGAACAGCTGGGATCAAGTGCGGCAAGCGTTGCAAGGTTCCGACATCGGCAGTCATACCAATGTTAATTTCCTGAATACAGAAAAAGGCATCTTCAGTGCAGTAACGCATATCCGTTGCACTTACCAAATCCACTCCACCGCCAATACAGGCACCCTGCACAGCGACTAAAACTGGCAGTCGGCATTTCTCAATAACATTGAAGCTTTCCTGCATTTCTAACACGTTATTTTTCATTTGTTCGCGGATACGGCCCCCATCAACACCACTATTTATCTCACCGGCAAGACCTGCGAATGCACTTAGATCCAAGCCAGCAGTGAAATGACGTCCTTGCGAAGAGATGACAACAACCCGCGCTTCAGGTGTTTGTTCAATTACGGCAAAGACATCGACCATATCTTGCCAAAACTCCATCACCATAGTGTTCAATTTTTCCGGGCGGCTTAGTTGGACGACGCTTCCATTTGTTCTATTGATGTTATTGATTTGTAACTGTCACAGATCGATATTATAGACTGTTCTTTTTTATTGGTTCTCATTTTTCAGGTCATGTTCAATGAATGATATGTTTTCGCTCAATGGATTTAAAGAAGCTTCTCGTCGTATCGCACCTTATGTGCGCAGAACGCCAGTCATGGATATCACGTTAGAGAATGACTTAACGGCTACATTGAAACTTGAAAACCTTCAAGTTTCAGGCTCTTTCAAGCTTCGCGGTGCCATGAACACAGTACTGTCTTTGTCCGACGAAGAACTTTCTCGCGGGCTCGTAACTGCGTCAGGCGGCAATCACGGGATGGGCGTTGCCTATGCAGGCGCAATGACGGGTACAAAAGCAACCATTCATTTGCCGGAAAACACTCCCAAAAGCAAAGTAGAAAAGCTAAAAAAACTGACCCCGGATGTAATTGTATCGGGAGCCGTTTGGGATGACGCCAACAAACTGGCACTCAAAGCGCAGGCAGAGGACGGGAAAACATATATTCATCCGTTCGCAGATACTTCCGTCATTGAAGGACAAGGAACAATTGCCCTTGAGATCCTGAATGACGTTCCTGACCTTGATGTACTGATGGTGGCCATTGGCGGTGGAGGTCTTATTTCAGGCATCGCAACAGCGGCAAAGATGATTAATCCGGAAATTCGGATTATTGGTATCGAAGCTGTCGGCGCACCAACACTTTATGAAAGCTGCAAAGCTTCCAAACTTATTATGCTGGATAAAATCACAACGAGGGCGGGAACTCTCGCGCCGAGACAATCAGCCGAACTTAATCTTGAAATTATTTCGCGCCTAGTCGAAGAAATCGTTCTTGTAAATGATGACGAGATGCAAGCTGCGGCCAGCTGGCTTTGGAACAATGCAGGAATAGCGACAGAACTTTCAGCCGCCGCCGCGATTGCCGCACTTCATACTGGCAAATTCACACCCGCCAAATCAGAAAAAGTGGGAGTAGTTATATGCGGCGCGGGAACCGATGGCTTCGCTTAAGGGCGCATAAAAGTATACTCTTCATCGTCACCGATATTTTCGGCAATAAACTCCAACTCATTGGCTATGTCATTGGCTGACCGAGTTTTGCGATAGATCGCGATTGCCTCTGCAATCAAAGCACGGGCTAGGGCGTCTTCTGATAAGGATTTCTTGTTCGTCTCATCCAGTGCAGCGTTTATGGCATTTTGGGCAATTTCTGTAACGGTACTCATTTTTCCTCCTTTTTGTGCCAATTTACGCATAAATGACCAGAGGTCATTGATTTTACGCAATTTCTTGTTTTCCCACAGCTAAGCAGTTCAGAAAATTCAAGATTTGTCATTATCGGCGACTGTTTTTCTTTGACCAACTTCCCATTATCAACGTACTTTAAAAAGAAAAAACAAATCAGGGAAACAAATTAAAATTAAAGGGATAGGAAATGTCTGATTTTTCTTGGGAGAAGTCGTACCCAGAGGGTGTTAAGTGGGAAATTGAAATCGAACAAAAACCCGTTTTCGCCATTTTGGACGAAGCGGTAAAAAAATGGCCGTCCAATAATGTTATCGATTTTCTCGATAAAAAAATCACCTATGCCGAACTTGATGATTTGGTAAACCGGGCTGCAAAGGGATTTCAAGAACTTGGAGTGAAGAAGGGCGTTCACGTCGGCCTATATTTACCAAATACGCCGCATTATATCGTTGTCTTTTATGCCATTCTTAAAGCTGGCGGTACGGTTGTCAATTACTCCCCTTTGGACGCGGAGCGTGAACTTGTCCATAAAATCGAAGACAGTCAAACAGACATAATGGTCACTTTGGATTTGAATGTCCTGTATCCCAACATTGGAAAATTACTTGAAAAAACACGACTTAAAAAAGTTGTTGTTGGCAACTTGAAAGAAGTTTTGCCATTTCCTAAAAATCTGCTGTATCCGATTGTTAAGTCAAAAGAAATTGCATCTATCCCCAAGGATGACAAGCATATTTCCTACAAGTCACTGTTGGCTAATGACGGAAAATATGAACCTATTGATGTAAAAAAGCCTCAAGAACGCGTTGCAGTCCTCCAATATACTGGAGGCACCACTGGCCTTCCAAAAGGAGCAATGCTCACGCATTCAAATTTGGTTGCGGCTTGCCAACAGTTGAGGGCAATGCAACAAGGCGAAAATGAAATACTGGTGGATGGAGAAGAAAAAGTTCTCACAGTTCTACCACTTTTCCACATCTACGCTCTAACAGTGAACATGAATTTCGGTATTGCCGGCGGATCAGAATTAATTTTGCATCCCAAGTTTGATCTCAACAATGTCATGAAGGACCTGGACAAGAAAAAACCAACTGTTTTTCCAGGCGTCCCTACCATGTATATGGCCATTGCAAACCATCCGGAAATTGAAAAATACGATTTGAGCTCTCTAAAGTTCTGTGCATCTGGCGGCGCACCGCTTCCTGTCGAAGTCCAAGATCATTTCCAAAGAGTGACAGGTTGTCGTCTGCTCGAAGGTTGGGGTATGACCGAGACATCCCCTGCAGGAACGTCGACACCTATGACGGATAAACGTGTTGCTGGTTCTGCTGGTGTCCCGATCCCCGGTATTGAAATCCGAATTTTTGGTGTCGATGATAAAAGCAAAATCATGCCGACCGGAGAGATTGGTGAAATCGGCATCAAAGGCCCTAATGTCATGAAGGGATACTGGAACAAACCAGAAGCCACCGCAGAATCTTTCATCGGAGATTTCTTTCTCACTGGCGACACCGGCTACTTTGATGAAGACGGATATATGCATATTGTCGACCGGACAAAAGACATGATCACGTCTGGTGGCTTTAACGTATATCCCCGCATCATCGAAGAAGCTATCTTCGAACATCCAAGCGTTGAAGAAGTAACAGTGGTCGGCATTCCAGATGACTACCGCGGTGAAGCTGCCAAGGCGTTTATTAAGCTTAGAGCTGGAAAATCAGAGTTCTCTCTTGATGACCTTCGTGACTTCCTCGCCGATAAGCTCGGCAAGCATGAACTACCAAGCGCTGTTGAGTTCCGCCCAGAGCTGCCTAAAACGCTTGTTGGTAAACTCTCCAAAAAGGAATTGGTGGAAGAAGAACGCATCAAATATGACGCTCGTAAAAAAGAAAGCGCATAAATATACCTATATTTTCGATCAGCGGTACAGATCACATTTACAGTTTCAATATTCTGTTAAGTGATCTGTCTCGCTGATACGTAAAAACCGGCAAAGGGCCGAACGTCACCAACTAACAAAAACTCAGAACAGGCGAAACCGGCGAGGTGTCACTCCTACCGCTTGCTTGAACCTAGAGGTGAAGTGGGCTTGGGAGGAATACCCACAGGCAAGCGCTACCTCAGCCAAAGGCAATTGGGTATCTTTCAATATCTCTTTTGCTTTTTCAATGCGCAAATTATTCAAATATCGGTGAGGCGGCTCTGCAAAGCTTTCTTTAAACATATGGGCGAAATGAAAGCTGCTATAACCCGCAAGGGTCGCCAGATCATCTATGGTTATGGCGTCTGCAAAATAGATATTGAGATAATCCTTAACTTTCGCGGCGATATAAGGCGGAAGCCCACCTTTAACGGCAGGCAACTGATTTGGCAGTTCTGAATAGTTTTTCAGGATGTGAATTAGGTAGAGATCCGCCGCTGCCGACAGTGCGAGTTTATCAGCCCGATCATTCCAATTAAGGGGCAGTACAACATGCTTGACGATTTCTTCTGCATACCGATCAGTTTCAAAACTAAGATCGCGCAAACCAACTTGTCGGGGATCGCGATCGAACACCTTCAACGCCACGGATTTAAGTTTCTCCGGGCTGAAATAGAGATGAAACATTTCCAGTTTTTTTGGAATTCGCCATCTGGACCTATGATCGTCTGGTAACAAGCATATCTTGCCCGGAGCCCCTCCTATATGAGCGCCATGCGCATCAACCCGCTCAACGGCTTCTCCGCCGTTCAAATAGATACTAAAAGTATGATGCCCGGGCTGATCATATTCAGCTTCACCATATTGATTGAACCATTGAGCAACAGACAAACCATCAGAAATGTTTGCTGAACGCAAAGCAGTCGCACCGCCGTTACGCAATACGTTAAAAACATCCTGATTGATTTCAGCGTTGTTCATCTTCGTCCGTCATGTAGTCAAACCGGCCCTGAAATTACGACCATACGCACTTACTGACAACAGATCGTTTGTTACAATCAGCACATTAATCGCAAGAATCTGTAAAAAAGCCCGGAATGTGAAAGAAAACCAAAGCGAACCCTGCAATGAAGGCTTCAGATAAAGGAGTTTTCAATGACACTATTTTTGTACGCCCTCACCGTCATCATTTGGGGGCTCACTTGGTTTGCCATATCGTTGCAGCTTGGAACTGTTCCCATCGAACAATCCATCGCCTATCGCTTTGGATTAGCCGCTGCAGTTCTTTTCGCCTTTTTGTTTGTGACACGGAAACGTCTTCGCTTACCAAAACAGGTGCATCTGAGATTACTTGGGCAAGGACTGTGTTTATTTTCAATAAACTTCATTTGCTTCTATTTTGCGACCGACAAGATACCTAGTGGTTTGGTGTCCGTTGTATTTTCGCTGGCGACTATATTAAATGTTCTAAACAATCGGATGTTTTTCAAATCCCCTGTTTCACTAAAAGCAGTGATTGGTGGCCTGATGGGGCTGTTTGGCCTCGCCCTACTTATCATTCCAACTCTAGAAGACAACGGAAATATCAAGGAAGTAGCTCTCGGAATTCTTCTGGCATTTTGCGGAACCTACTGCTTCTCACTAGGTAACATGATTGGAAAATGGAATGCCGCTAACAATGTCGATACAAGCACCGGAAATGCATATGCTATGTTGTATGGGACGATGGTTCTTATTGGTTTCACCGGCTTCTTAGGTCACCCGTTTAGCTTTGATTTTTCCGCCGAGTATGTTGGTGCATTGCTATATTTGGCAATTCCTGGATCCGTGATCGGATTTACAGCCTACCTAACTTTAGTCGGACGAATTGGTCCTGAAAAAGCTGCCTATACGACAGTTTTGTTTCCGGTGATAGCCCTCGGTGTTTCATCTGTTTTTGAAGGGTATGATTGGAATAGTACAGCCACCCTAGGGCTACTAATCGTTCTAACGGGTAATATTATTGTATTCAGTCCTTCTGAATTTCTGAGAATGGTTCTTCACCGAATTCAAATTCCCGTTAAATCATAAGGTAGCATCTTCGAGATAAAGCTAGTGACGGATGGTCCCAAAAACAAAAATGAGCTCATTTCCCGTATAAAAGAGTGACCCTTCCAAAATTTCTTTATATCTTGTCACAATGAGCAAATTTTTAAGCATCGACTTTGAAACCGCAAACTACGGATCAGATAGCGCCTGCGCTATCGGTCTCGTTCTTGTCGAAAACGGCACAATTATTGACGAAGAGGTTCGCCTGATCCGACCTCCTACCCGTGATTTCTTTTTCACGCATATCCACGGTCTCACATGGGGAAATGTGAAGGGAGAGCCCGATTTCGGTGACGTGTGGCAAGACATCGCCCCCTATTTCGAAGGCGTTGATTTTCTAGCAGCCCATAATTCAGGATTTGATTCGAAAGTATTGAAGAGCTGCTGCGAGACCTATTCTGTGCTTGCACCGGATACAGAATTCATCTGCACAGTAAAATTGGCACGGAAATTGTGGAACGTGCGTCCAACCAAGCTACCCAATGTCGCCAACTATCTAGGATTAGAGCTCAATCACCATGACGCCCTATCGGACAGCCGTGCCTGCGCCAACATCATCATCGCAGCAGAAAATGATGGCTGGGGATTTGATACAGGGTTTGAACATGTTGGCGAGCGTTATTCCGCACCGGAAGATAGCGCGTAATATATCAATTTTTCACAAAAAAAGGCCGCCCTGGAATTCCCAAGGCGGCCTTTTTTAATCGTATTTGCAGTCTACTTAAGCAGCAACGCTTGTAGCAGCCTGAATTTTCTTCAATTGACGACGGGCAGCATGGCGACCCGTTTTCAATGTAATTTTACGCGCTGCGCGCTGTGCATTCGAACGGCAGTTTTTTGTTCCGCCGTTACCGCGACCGCCGCCACCGCTTTTGCGGCTTTTGCCGCCCTGATTGCGGCCGTTCCGTGCAGATCTCGCTGTCATGTGACTAGCTCCGTTCCGTTCATGTTTAAATTCGAAGCGCTTTACATAATGTGTTGATTGCAAAAGGTACAGAGAAAAATTCACTAAAAGCAGCTTTTTTCACTTTTTTCCAAATTTGGGCGATCCAAGCGTGTGTTTCAGTGAAATTCCAGTAAACTTAGACGGAATTCGCATCGAAAATCGAGAATCTAGCTTCAACACAAAAACAGCCCCAAAAGGAGCTGTTTTAAAGTCGCTATTACTAAAAGTGTCTTAGTTAAAGACGCTTTGTAATTTCATGGCAATGCCCATATTGCCTTCAATTTTCAACTTACCCATCATAAAGGCAGTTGTTGGATCCAAATCGCCTTTGGCCAATGCTTCAAAATTTTCTACTGAAATTTTAATCGTGCACTCCGCATCCGCATCGTCATTGCTAACGACGTTTGGAACAGTGTCGGCATCCACATGGATAATACCCTCACCTTTAAAATCAAATTTCAAGGTCGCGCCAAGTCCACAATCTTCACCAATACGCTCGCGCATTGCTTCTGTGATTTCTTCAAGTGTTGCCATTATTAAGGATCCTTTCCTGTCATCTAAGCAGAAGCCCGGCCTATCAATTCCACCGGTCTTTCCAACCAACTCGTTACTTGACGTTAACGTAAACGTCACCTACCATGAAGTCAAATAGTGATGTCATACGTACCAACTAATAATTCAAATGGTATGGCCCACAGAAAAACAAACCACAAATACTGGAGGCTATTAGTCATGGGATACCGATCCATTTTTCGCCCGGACCTGTTTAAAGGGAAAAAAATTATCGTAACAGGCGGTGGAAGCGGCATTGGACGCTGCACTGCCCATGAACTTGTCTCGTTAGGTGCTGACATCGCCCTCGTCGGTCGGTCTCAAGACAAACTTGATACTGTTCAGACCGAGATCAAAGACGCTGGCGGCATTGCTTCGACCCATTCTTGTGACATTCGGGATGAAGCCGCGGTTCGCGATACTGTCGCAGCGATATTGGACTTCCATGGCGCCATTGACGGCTTGGTGAATAATGCAGGCGGGCAATTCCCTGCACCCTTGGAAAGCATCAGCAAAAATGGCTGGGACGCCGTTGTGAATAACAATTTGACCGGTGGATTTCTTTTTTCCCGCGAGTGTTACACTCAGTGGATGAAAGAAAATGGCGGCGGCTCCATCGTCAATATTGTCGCGGATATGTGGACCTCCATGCCCGGCATGGGGCATTCCGGTGCGGCAAGGAAAGGCATGCTTAGTTTTACTGAAACAGCTGCTGTGGAGTGGGGCTGTGCGGGAGTGCGTGTAAATGCGGTCGCACCTGGGTGGATCATGTCCTCAGGCATGGACACGTATCCTGATTGGTTCCAGGACCAAATCCGCCAATTGGCGACACACACACCTGCGCATCGTTTGGGTACAGAATCGGAAACGTCCGCTGCTATCGTATTTTTATTGTCGGAGGCTGCAGCCTTTGTTTCCGGTGATTGCATACGAGTGGATGGCGGTGCGCCAAATGCCCGCAGGCACTGGCCACTTCCTGCCCATAAGAACAATGACGCCTTCAACGGATTTCATCTCGCAACAACACCAAAACTGTTTCAGGAAACACCGCCTTCCGACGACGAAAAATAGGAGAGAGATGCATGTCTGTTATTCACTCTGAAATAGATCCGAACAGCGACGTTTTTCAAACCAACCGTGCATCAATGTTGGAAATGATTGATGAATTTCGCGGACTTGAGCAAAAAGTTCGAGATTCCTCTAATAGTAAAAAAGAGAAGTTTCAAAAACGCGGACAGCTCCTACCGCGAGAGAGAATTGCTCTGTTGTTGGACAAGGGCGCCCCATTTATGCAGTTGGCCACATTAGCGGGCCTTGGCATGCATGACGATGATGGGAAAGAGGACGTGTACGGCGGCGGTGCCATTGTTGGTATCGGATATGTTTCCGGCATTCGCTGTATGATTACGGCATCAGACAGTGCCATAAAAGGCGGAACAATCGCTCCAATGGGATTGGAGAAAACACTCCGCGCTCAAGAGATCGTTCTGAAAAACAAACTGCCGGTGATTAATCTCGTGGAATCGGGCGGTGCCAACCTTCTGTATCAGGCAGAAATTTTTGTAAAGGCAGGCGCGGGATTTGCCAATCAAGCACGTATGTCTGCTGCTGGCATTCCGCAAATTACTGTCGTTCATGGATCAAGTACAGCAGGCGGAGCGTATTTACCGGGCTTGTCCGATTATGTTGTCATGGTTAAAGGCGGAGCAAAGGTCTTTCTGGCAGGTCCTCCCCTTCTAAAAGCTGCAACTGGAGAAGTTGCTACTGACGAAGAACTTGGCGGCGCCGAGATGCACTCCACCATTTCCGGTGTTTCTGAATATCTTGCTGAAAATGACGCCGATGGCATTCGCATTGCGCGTGAGATAATGAATAATATTCCGTGGAACGATGCCTTACCGGAACAAAAAATAAGGAACTTCGAGGAACCACTTTATAGTTCAGAAGAGCTCATAGGAGTGGTTCCTACAGATTATCGAAAACCCTACGATGTACATGAAATGATTGCCCGTATTGTCGACGGATCCGATTTTCTTGATTTCAAAGAACTCTATGGTGTCCATACGGTTTGCGGCCATGCCAAAATCGAAGGTCAGGCTGTTGGCATTCTTGGAAACAACGGTCCGATTGATGCGGATGGCGCAACAAAGGCTGCTCAATTTATCCAGCTTTGCAGCCAATCGGGAACTCCGATCATTTTCTTTCAAAACACGACTGGGTTTATGGTTGGTACAGAAGCTGAACAGGCGGGCATCATCAAGCATGGCTCAAAGATGGTACAGGCAGTAACTAATGCAACTGTTCCCAAAATAACAATTCATATCGGCGCGAGTTTTGGAGCCGGAAACTATGGTATGTGCGGCCGCTCGTTTGATCCGAAATTCATTTTCGCATGGCCCAACAATCAGATTGCGGTCATGGGCGGCGAGCAAGCTGCAAAAGTGATGTCCATCGTCACCGAAGAAAAATTCAAACGCCTTGGGCAAGAGCCCGACCGCGAGGCCATACAAAAGATGGAACAAGGGATCATCTCCCGCACAAAGAAGGAATCAACTGCACTTTATGCAACTGCGAGAGTGTGGGATGACGGCATCATAGATCCAAGGGATACACGCAAAGTCCTGAGTTATTGCCTGTCCATTTCAATGGAAGCAACCAGAAGACAAACAAACACAAATACATTCGGCATTGGTAGAATGTAGAAAACTGGGAGAGACAACATGCTTTACGGACCAGAACATAAAGAATTTATGAGCTCACTCAGTAAATTCATCGAACAAGAAATCAATCCCCATGTGGATGCTTGGGAAGATGAAGGCATTTTCCCGGCTCATGAGCTTTTCAAAAAAATGGGAGATCAGGGTTTTCTCGGTGTTTGCAAGCCAGAAGAGTATGGCGGCATGGGTCTCGACTATTCTTTCAGTCTTGCTATGTCGGAAACCTTGGGCAAAATTCACTGTGGCGGCGTTCCGATGGCAATCGGTGTTCAGACGGATATGGCAACCCCAGCCCTCGCAAGATTTGGATCCGACTATGTGAAAGAAAACTTCCTGCGCCCGGCAATTTCCGGCGATTATGTAGCCTGTATCGGTGTGTCTGAACCTTCTGCTGGATCCGATGTCGCTGGAATTAAATCACAGGCGAGAAAAGACGGCGATGACTATGTCATCAATGGCCAGAAAATGTGGATTACCAACGGGACACAAGCAGACTTTATGTGCATGCTGGTCAACACAAGCGATGGCCCCATGCATTCTAGTAAATCGCTGGTGATTATACCTATGGATACACCGGGCATCACGGTAGAGCGCAAGCTCGACAAGCTCGGTATGCGTTCCTCAGATACTGCCCAGCTCTATTTTGAAGATGTTCGCGTTCCACAGAGGAATATCATTGGCGAAGAAGGTATGGGTTTCACGTACCAAATGCTGCAGTTCCAGGAAGAACGTCTTTGGGCGGCTGGAAACGCGCTACAGAGCCTCGATAAAGCGGTACTCGATACAATCGAATATACAAGCCAACGAGAAGCATTTGGTAAGCCGATTTTGGATAATCAGGTCGTTCATTTCCGCCTTGGGGAACTTAAAACCGAAATTGAATGCTTGCGCTCTCTCACGTATCGGGCCGTTGAAGAGTATATCAGCGGTGAAAACGTAACAATGTTGGCGTCTATGGCTAAGTTGAAGGCCGGACGCTTAATGCGCGAAGTAAATGATGCCTGCCTTCAATATTACGGCGGTATGGGTTTCATGAATGAAACGCACATTTCCCGGGCTTATCGCGATGGCCGTTTGGGCTCCATCGGCGGTGGTGCCGATGAAGTAATGCTAGGTATCATTTGTAAATTGATGGATACGCTTCCAAAGAAAAAAAGGGGCTAACTCATAATGGCGTCGTTTTCCAAAATTCTGATTGCGAACAGAGGTGAAATTGCTTGTCGGGTTATCAAGACAGCCCATGACATGGGATATGAAACTGTCGCTGTATTTTCCGAAGCAGACAAGAACGCATTGCATGTAAAACTGGCAACAGAGGCCATTTGCATTGGCCCCGCGGCTGTTGGTGAAAGTTACTTGAGAATTGAAAATATTCTGAATGCCGCCGGCCAAACAGGGGCTGATGCCATTCATCCGGGATATGGCTTTCTATCTGAGAACGCTGACTTCGCTGATGCGTGTGCCAAGAATGGCTTAACGTTTATCGGCCCCTCCTCCAACGCGATTACCTTGATGGGGAATAAGGCGGAAGCCAAACGCCGGATGATTGAAGCCAACGTACCATGTGTTCCGGGCTACGAAGGACAGGATCAATCAGATCAGAAGTTTGTAACCGCTGCGGAAAAAATAGGATTTCCGGTTATGGTCAAAGCGGCGGCCGGTGGCGGCGGTCGCGGTATGCGCCTTGTGGCAACACCAGAGAAACTTGAAAAAGCGCTCTCTGCCGCCCGCTCTGAGGCCCAGAACGCCTTTGGTTCCGGGGAGCTAATCCTTGAGAAAGCCGTGATTGAGCCGCGCCATATAGAAATTCAAATATTTGCAGACAATCAAGGCAATGTTGTCCACATGGGGGAGCGCGACTGCTCCATCCAGCGCCGGCATCAAAAAGTGATCGAAGAAGCCCCGTCCCCAGCCGTATCAGAAAATTTGCGTGCTGAAATGGGCGCTGCAGCAGTTGCAGCCGCCAAAGCCATCAATTATTCCGGTGCCGGAACAGTGGAGTTTCTACTAACAAGCGATGGAGTGTTTTACTTTCTAGAAATGAATACGCGCCTTCAAGTGGAACACCCTGTTACTGAACTAATCACAGGGTTCGATTTGGTGGAATGGCAACTTCGCGTTGCGCGCGGAGAAACGCTGCCCAATATGCAGGATGGAATTAAGCTAGCGGGCCATGCAATGGAAGCACGGCTTTACGCAGAAGATCCCTACAAAAACTTCCTGCCCAAAGTTGGTAAATTGCTTAAATGGCAGATTTCCGAAGGTCCCGGCCGTCGTTGTGACCACGGCCTTGAAAACGGATCAGAAGTCACCCCACACTACGACGCTATGATCGCCAAGATAATCGCCTACGGTGATACGCGAGAAGACGCCCGGCGGCGGCTTATCAGTTCCTTAAAAGAAACACTTGATCTAGGATTAGTTACCAACAGGCAGTTCTTGATAGATTGCCTGAGCCATGAGAACTTTGCAGACGGCGGGGCAACAACTGCATTTATTGAAACACATTTTCCAAAGAAGATACGTACCCGCCCTATCCCCAGTAATGCTGCCCTTCGTATTGCTGCGGCATTGCATTTCTCACATGATCAGCACCGTTCCGCATCCGTAACTGATGGCTGGATTAGTAGTGCCTGCGCCGCGGCACCACTGGTTCTACAAGTTGAAGGTGAGAAAAAACATTTTTCTATCGAGCAAATGGGACCTAACCAATATCAGGTGTCAGCAGACGACAACATCAGCGAGGTAACACTCATGGATGTCTCGTCTCCTTTGGTCCGCGTAGAAATCGATGGTCATCAAATGACAGCGAATTTTGTATTTGAAGGTTCGGATTTACACCTGTCTGCGGGATCAAGCCAATTCAAGTCTCAAGAAGTAACCCTTGCACCAACAAACGCGGGTGAAGCCGCAGGAGACGGGCGCGTTCTAGCCCCGATGAATGGACGTATTATCGATATTAAGGTTACCGCAGGCCAACCCGTTAAACGCGGGCAAACACTTGCAACGCTGGAAGCCATGAAAATGGAGCATGAGATCACGGCAAAAATCGATGGCATTGTCTCCAAAGTGGCCGCTGCCCCTGAAGATCAAGTTGCAACACGTGCGTTACTTGTCGAAATTGAACCTGCGTAAAGGGAAAGACTAATGGATTTACTGGAACGCACGCCCCCGCACTTCTTCACGGAAGAGCACAATGCTTTTCGAGATACTCTTCGACGGTTTGTGGAGACTGAAATAGAACCCTTCGTTGCAGATTGGGATGAGGCGGAAACATTTCCCCGCGAGCTTTATAAAAAAGCTGCTGATATCGGCCTACTTGGTATTGGGTACCCAGAAGAGTATGGCGGCATTGAAGGCGATATATATTACAGCCTGATTGGTGCCGAAGAATTGGCCCGTTGCGGCGCAGGTGGACTTGTTGCCAGCCTATTAAGTCATACGATCGGTGCACCGCCCATCAAGAATGTTGGGAACACAGAGCAAAAGCAAAAATACCTTACAAAAATTTTGTCCGGTGAGTTGATTAGTGCTCTTGGGATTACAGAACCATCTGGTGGATCAGATGTTGCCAACTTAAAAACAACGGCAAAACGCGACGGAGATTATTTCGTCGTTAATGGCTCAAAAACGTTTATCACATCTGGAATGCGGGCCGACGTATATACCGTTGCTGTCCGTACGGGTGAGTCCGGCAAGGACGGTGTCTCCTTGTTACTTATCGATCGCGACACACCCGGCTTTGACCGGACGCCTCTAAAGAAAATGGGTTGGTGGGCGTCAGACACGGCAACGCTTTATTTCGATGATTGCCGGGTTCCTGTTGAAAACTTGCTTGGTGAGGAAAACAAAGGCTTTCAAGCCATCATGCTGAATTTTAACTCTGAACGTCTCTGGCTGGCGGCGGGCGCGGTATCCTTCGCACGAACATGCTTTAACGAGGTTGTTGCATACGCCAAAGAACGCAATGTCTTTGGAAAACCCCTCACTGAGAAACAAGTCATCCGCCATAAACTTGTTCAAATGGCACAAGCTGTGAACGCAACTCAAGCGTATCTGGATCAGGTATCCTACCGCGTACAAAACGGGGAACAGCCAATTGCAGATATCTGTATGTTAAAAAATCAGGCCACGGAAACTATGGAATTTTGCGCCCGTGAAGGCGTCCAAATAATGGGCGGTGCCGGTTTTATGCGCGGCCCCAAGGTTGAACGCATCTATCGTGAGGTTCGAGTAAATGCCATCGGCGGCGGTGCCGAAGAAATTATGCGCGACCTTGCTTCTCGTCAGTTAGGAATATAGAAGATCAGGCGCGTTTTAGCGCCTGATCAATGCGGTCATATCAGATCATCCTTTTTCGTGGTGACCACGACCAAACCCTTTCATATGCCGAAGACTTTTAATCTCTTCCATTGTTAGGTTTCCGTCGCCATCTGCATCCGCTTCACGAAATTTCTCAAGAACAAAAGCAGTCACTTCTGCTTCAGAGATTTTGCCGTCTTTATCTTCATCAAATTTCGACATCATTTTTTCCATACGCTTTTCTTTATGCGAACGGTGAGATTTTTCAATCTCGGCCAGAGTTAATGAACCGTTTTTATCTTCATCCAGTTTATCAAAACGGCTTGCCCACTTTTCTGGCATTTCATCCCGTGTCATCACACCGTCTTTATTTGCGTCATGTTTTTCAAACATAGTCGAAAGCGCTGCATGTCCCCAGTTACCAGCATTTTTCGTGGCGTATACTGCCGTTGGAATGGCGATAGCAGCGATAACAGCGGAAACAATAATAACCCGTTTCATTTTTTAGTCCTTTCAAATGGTTCTCCCCCCTTTAACGAGTGACAAAATTCGATCCGTCGAAAAAATTTGAATAGAAAATTATTGAACCTTGTTCATTTTTATGAACTAATGACAAAAAAATAGGAAATTACCATGTCTAAAGAAGTTGTTTTATATGAAAGTGATGGCCGGATCGCACGCATTACTCTTAATCGGCCGAAGGCGCTAAATGCTATTAACGAAGAAATGCCTCGCGCTATACGACAAGCCATCGAGCGGGCAAACGATGATGACGACGTGCACGTTATTATTCTGCAAGGTGCAGGTCGTGCTTTTTGCTCGGGCTATGATTTGAAAATCTATGCAGAAATCCCGGGAACTAATCCTGGATTTCAGGAAATGCCTTGGGATCCAACCATCGATTACAAAATGATGATGAGAAACACTCAGGATTTCATGAGCATTTTCCGCTCCTACAAACCGGTTATCGCCAAAGTTCATGGCTATGCAGTTGCTGGTGGCAGTGACATCGCCCTCTGCGCGGATATTGTAATAATGGAAGAAGACGCAAAAATCGGGTATCCACCGGCCCGCCTCTGGGGTTGCCCTACAACCGCAATGTGGGTCTACAGATTAGGTGCTGAAAAAGCCAAACGCATGTTACTTACCGGTGATCTAGTGGACGGACGAGAAGCCAAGGAACTTGGTCTTGTGCTGGATGCTGTTCCTTCCGATCAACTGGAAGCCCGTGTAATGGAATTTGCCAACAAAATCGGATCTGTTCCAAAGAACCAACTCATGATGCAAAAAATGATGATCAATCAATCTCTGGATAATATGGGTCTTGCCTCCACCCAAATGACAGCAACCATATTCGACGGCATCACACGTCACAGCCCAGAAGGCGTCGGATTCAAAAAGCGTGCAGAAGAAGTTGGTTTTCTTCAAGCTGTGCAAGAACGTGATAGTGGCGATAATCTGGACTAATGTCAAAGCTAACCCAAAAAGCCAATCGCAAGGAAGAAGTGCAGGCCTATAAAAGGCAAAAAATTCTAACTGCCGCAACAACCCTTTTCCGTGAGAAAGGACTGGAGGGGGCGACCATGCGTGCCATCGCCACTGAAGCCGGTTACTCAACTGGGGCGCCTTACACCTACTTCCAATCCAAAGAAGAGATATATGCGGAGCTCTTGGGTATTTCGCTTGGAAATTTGAGTAAGGCTGTCAAAGATGCGGGTCGCAATATTTCGTCTACTTCAGAAAGCGCCCGGCATCGTTTTTCTGCATATTTTGAGTATTATTACGAACATTCAGAAGATTTGCAGTTAGGCCTTTATCTTTTCTCAAGTGGAGAGATAAAGCGGAGAGGTTTTTCAGAGGATACAAACCGTCATCTAAATGGGAAACTAATGTCATTGATGGGGTATATGGCAAACTGCCTGCATGAAATTGAAGAAGTCTCCGCAAGCATCGCTCAACAGGAAACATTGGATGCTATTAGCCATATAACCGGCATCCTCCTCCTTCATACAACAGGCAGATTGAATACTTTCGGTGCAAATCCGCAAGAAATGATCGACCGCTACATAGGACAAATGCTAAAAAGATTAGAAACCTAAAAAAGAACAACAAGAAAAATGGGAGCCCCCTTTCATGAACGAATATGTAGAGAGTTATCGCGGCCACGTTTTGTCGAGTGAGTGCGACATGATGGGCCACATGAACATTCAGTTCTATGGATCCTGTGTCAGCAAAGCCATGAAACACATGTTTTCGACTATTGGATTCACTCCCGATTTCGTAAAGAAAGTTCAAAAAGGCTTTGCGGCAGTTGATCAACAAACAAAATTTTGCGGTGAACTACTAGCCGGCGACATCATGCACATGGAAAGCGCCGTCATTGATTATACCAGCAAGTCACTGACCATTCATCATCGCTTGATTAACAGTGCGACAGGCGCCCTTTCCTATGAGACGAAAGTAACCGCTCTGCATTTCGATATGAAAGCACGAAAAGCAATCGCTTTTGATGAGGAAACGCTCAAGGTATTGCAGTCTGTGAAAATTCAGGAGATCGCGGCATGACTTTTTCCTCATCAGATAAACTAATTCCCGGTTTTCGCGGCGCTGTCGAGACTTGGGAATGCGACCAGATGAAGCACATGAATGTCCAGTTTTATAGCTCGAAGGCATCCATATCGTTTTCACACCTTCTAAATGCATTGGGACTGCCCCCCTCACGCATCCGCCAGGATAGAAAATCCCTTACATATCGGGATTTGAGAATTCAATACAAAGCGGAAATGCTGGGCGGTGAATTAATGTATGGCGTCTCCGGCATCCGCTCCGCGGGCCCAGATGGTATCCATGGTTTTACCCATTTATTCAAAGCAATCGACGATACATTGTCGTCCATCAGCGAGTTTAATTTGCGATATGCAGATTTGGATACAGGTGAAGAACACCCAATTCCAGTAGATGTACTTGAAAAAGCGAAGTCTCTTGCTGATGAGCATGAGGATTTGTACTGCCCTGCACCGATGAAAACACTGATCCTACCGGCAACACCGATGGATCATATGTTCGAAACCAGTAGAACAGCCGTAAATGTGTGGGAATGTGATCAATATAACAATATGGAAATTCGCCATATCATTGGCAGATTTTCTGACGCGGCTTCGCATATTGTCTCTTCCGTTGGCATTACCCGAGCGATCCAACATGAGCGGAATTTGGGATCAGCCGCACTGGATTATTATGTGGAATTTAACAAGCCTATCAAAATGGCCAACGCCATTATTCTGAAAAGTGGGTTGCTTGACAGAAAGCCTAAAAACTTCGTCTTTGGACATCATATGATCAATTGCGACACCGGTGATATTCTAAACTCAACCACTGTACTGGGATGCTATTTCGATATGACAGCAAGAAAATCTGTTCCGTTGCCGGAAGAGTATGTTGCGATACCGGAAGAACAGCTTCTTCGAAGTCAAATGTGAGGCAAATGGGCGGTTATTTCTTTTTCGACTGTTTCCCGCGCAGTAATATTCACCCGAAATTTCAGAATAAAAGATACGGCACCGCGACAGTGCCGCATCTTTTATTTTCATGACCTTAAGTTTATGCAGCGTAGAACGTTTCCCCTTTTGCGGCCATATCCCGAAGCATTTGCGGTGGTGTGAAACGCGCACCATACTTCTGTGCCATCACATCACATTCAGAGACGAAATTATCGACACCAACGGTGTGGATCTGACTGATCGAACCACCCCGAAACGGTGCAAAACCCCATCCGAGGATGGAACCCACATCCGCATCTTCAGCTGAAGTCACAACATTTTCTTCCATGCAGCGGGCTGTTTCAACGGACTGAATATAAATCAAGCGTTTAATCACATCTTCAACAGACGGTTGTTCGGCTTCTGGCAATACTGGGAAATGTGCAGGTAGGTCTTTCCAAAGATGTTTCTTTCCATCTTCTGGATACTCATAAAACCCTTTGCTTTCCCGCTTACCGACGCGCTTCAAGTCTTCAACCATTTTGTTGACCACAGGTTCGCTTGGAGAGGAAACATACTTATCTCCCAGATCAGCTTTTGTCTGATTGGAGATTTTATACATCAAGTCCAATGACACTTCATCGGCTAGCGCCAACGGCCCAACCGGCATACCCGCCATTTTACCCGCATTTTCGATCAGAGCCGGACTGACGCCTTCCGCAAGAAGGGAGATGCCTTCGCTCACATAAGTTGCAAACACGCGACTTGTGTAGAAACCACGACTGTCATTTACAACAATCGGCGTTTTACGGATCGCTTTCACATAATCCATTGAACGGGCGAGGGTTTCCTTACTGGTTTCTTTACCGCAAATAATTTCCACCAGCGGCATTTTGTCTACTGGTGAGAAGAAATGCAGGCCGATAAAATTAGCAGGTCGTTTGCTTGCTTCGGCAAGCCCAGTAATTGGAAGCGTCGATGTATTGGAGGCAAATATTGCTGTCTCCGGCAGAACAGCTTCAGATTTTGCTGTCACATCTGCTTTAATCTCACGGCTTTCAAAAACCGCCTCGATCACCATTTCAGCACTATCCAGCAATGCATAATCTGTTGTTGGCGTGATCAAGCCAAGCACTTGCTCAGCTTTCTCTTCGCTCATACGCTTTCGGCTAACCGCTTTTTTAAGCAGAGCTTCTGAATAGGCTTTCCCTTTTTCAGCGGCCCCCTGATCACGGTCGATCAGAACGACTTCGATGCCAGCCATGGCAGAAGAATACGCAATACCAGCCCCCATCATGCCCGCGCCGAGGACACCAACTTTGGAATAGGATTGCTTTTCAACATCTTTCGGACGCGATGCCAATTTGTTTGCATTGCCAATTCCAAAGAATAGCGACCGGATCATGTTTTTGGCTTCGGGAGACATGCATGTCTTCACGAAATACCGAGTTTCAATACGAAGTCCACTGTCGATATCAACGCAACACCCTTCATAGACACAAGACATGATGTTAAGTGCTGCCGGATAATTGCCATGGGTCTTCTCCCGGAGCATGGCGTTGCCAGCAGTAAACGTCATCATGCCCGTCGCACTCATCGGGGCACCGCCCGGAATACGAAAACGTTTGTTATCCCAAGGTTGAACGGCATCTTCGGGCTTCGCATTCATCAGCCAGCTTTTCGCGGCTGTCAGCAATTCCTCTGCAGGCACAACGGCATTGATCGCACCAGCTTTCAAGGCTTTTTCAGGGCTAAGATGTTTCCCTTCCAGAAGAAGTGGAAGCGCCGCCTGAATACCGATAAGGCGCGGAAGGCGTTGTGTTCCGCCGCCTCCCGGAAGCAAGCCGACTTTGACTTCAGGAAGACCAATTTTGGCTTTTGGATTATCCGCTGCAATTCTGTGATGACAGGCGAGGCAAATTTCGAAACCGCCCCCAAGTGCCGTTCCGTTAATGGCAGCAACAAAAGGCTTACCTGATTTTTCAATGGAGCGGAACATCAATTGAAGTTCCATCCCGTTATTGAACATTTCTTCTGCGCCGCTCCAGCCTTGGAGCATTTCAAGATCAGCGCCTGCGATAAAGTCAGGTTTGCCCGAGGTGATAATCGCGCCTTTTACAGCGTCATCGGAAATGGCTTTTTGAATAGCATCGGCAAATGCCGGAATACTGTCGTTGTTCAGCACATTCATGCTGCGTCCGGGCATATCCCATGAAATGGTTGCGATACCATCCCTATCTACTGAGTAATTGATCATAGTCCTAAATGTCCCTTAAACGCGTTCGATGATGGTTGCTGTACCCATACCGGCACCAACACACAGTGTGATAAGCGCTGTGTTTAGATCACGGCGTTCCAGCTCGTCCAATACCGTGCCGAGGATCATGGCACCTGTCGCACCCAAAGGATGCCCCATAGCAATAGCTCCGCCATTTACGTTAATCTCGCTGTGATCCACATTCATCACGTCCATGAAACGTAGAACCACGCCAGCAAAGGCTTCGTTCAATTCCCAAAGATCGATATCAGCAGCTGTCATCCCTGCCCGTTTAAGCGCTTTTTCAGCGGCATAACTTGGGCCCGTCAACATGATTGATGGCTCACTCCCAATAGAAGCAAACGATTTAAACCGCGCGCGCGCCTTCATTCCAATTTTCGTCCCGGCTTCTTTGTTCCCGATCAGAACAGCTGCAGCCCCGTCAACGATACCAGAGGAGTTACCTGCATGATGCACGTGGTTAAGTTCTTCCACTTCAGGGTAGCGCTGTTTAATAACGGCATCGAAACCGTATTGAGCACCCTGAACTGCGAACGCGGGGTCAAGGGACCCTAATGACTGCATAGTTGTTTGCGGGCGCATGTGTTCGTCATGGTCCAAAATGGTCAAACCGTTCATATCAGTCACAGGAATGACAGAGTTCTTAAAATAACCTTCGTCCCATGAATGTTTTGCACGCCGCTGGCTTTCCACGGCGTAAGCATCAACGTCATCGCGGCTATAGTCCCATTTGGTGCAAATCAAGTCTGCACCGATGCCTTGTGGTGCGAAATAAGTGCCATACGCCACTTGCGGATCGGCTGACCACGCCCCGCCGGAAGATCCCATTGGAACACGCGACATGCTTTCAACGCCGCCGCCGACTGTCAGATCACTTTGACCTGACATCACTTGGGCTGCCGCCATATTAACGGCTTCAAGGCCAGATGCGCAGAAACGGTTGATCTGTACGCCAGAAGCTGTTTCTGCATATCCCGCATGCAACGGGGCAACACGGCCAATTACAGCACCTTGTTCGCCAACAGGCTCAACACAACCAAGGACCACATCATCCACAAGAGACGTATCAAGATCGTTGCGATCCCGCACCGCTTTTAGCGCCGCTGCCGCAAGGTTGATCGGAGTTACTTCGTGCAGGCTTCCGCTCGCACGTCCTTTGCCGCGAGGCGTTCTTACCGCATCATATACAAATGCTTCAGTCATTTTATTCTCCCTTTAACAAGTCTATAAAGACCGGCTGATGATTTCTTTCATGATTTCGTTGGTGCCGCCATAGATGCGCTGGACACGGGCATCAGCATAGGCACGAGCAACGCGGTATTCCCACATAAAACCGTACCCACCATGTAATTGCAGGCACTCATCAATGAGTTTATTTTCAAGGTCAGAACACCAATATTTAGCCATAGCCGCTGTATCGACTTCAAGCTCGCCTTTCAGCAATTCTTCAAGGCAACGGTCAACAAAGACACGGGCAATTTGCGCTTCGGTTTTAAGCTCCGCTAATTTGAATTTGGTATTCTGAAACTGAATAACATTCTTACCAAACGCTGAACGTACTTTTGTGTATTCAATCGTCTCTTCCAGAACCGCTTCCATGGTCGCCGTTGCACCAATGGCAATTTGCAGCCGCTCCCAAGCCAGTTCCTGCATCAGGCAGAAGAAGCCTTTACCTTCTCCGCCCAAAAGGCTGCTGGCTGGAACACGGACATCATCGAAGAAAAGCTCGGCAGTGTCTTGCGCCTTTAAACCAAGCTTATCAAGATTGCGGCCTTTGTCGAAACCAGGTGTTCCCGTTTCCACAAGGAAAAGACTTGTGCCTTTAGCACCAGCCTCCGGATCTGTTTTTGCCACCACGATCACAAGATCACACATATATCCGTTAGTAATAAAGGTTTTAGAGCCATTAATGATGAAGTCGTCACCGTCTTTTACTGCCCGTGTTTTGATCCCTTGCAGATCAGAGCCTGCAGCGGGTTCTGTCATGGCAATCGCACCAATCATCTCTCCGCTGACGAGTTTAGGCAGATATTTCTTTTTTTGCTCTTCCGTGCCGTAATTCAGAATGTAAGGCGCTACGATTTCTGAATGCAGGCCAAATCCCGGACCAGAAGTTCCCGCACGAGCCTGCTCTTCCATCATGATCACACTGTAGAGTTTTTCTGCACCAAGGCCGCCATACTCTTCTGGAATGGACATACAAAGCAGACCTTGTGATCCTGCCTCCAACCATGCTTCACGGCTTACTTGTCCTTCTTTTTCCCACTTTGCATGATGAGGCGTAATGTGATCTTCGTAAAACCGGCGGACGGATTCACGAAAAATATTGTGCTCTTCACTGAAAATCTCTCTCTTAATCATAATAGATTTTCCCTAAATTATTGTTTTTAATTACATTAATAGTCATGATTGACATTTTGTCATTTTTTGAATACAAAAAAATCCCGCAGAATTGCAGAAAGGCAATAACACTCTTCACTATTATTGCCTTTCCATCAAGTCTCGGAATTAAAATGCTTCTGCATCAAGCTCCATCATGGTCCGTGATCCTGCGCTCATTTTTACAAGCAATGAGGAAACATCAGGAATCATACGCTCAAAGAAGAAGCGGGCAGTAACAATTTTGGTTTCGAAGAATTCTTTATCTTCCGCGCCTTCTGCCAGTTTTTCTTTTGCGATTTTAGCCATCTGCGCCCACATATAGCCAAGCGCAACCAAACCAAACATTCGCAGATATTCAGTGGAAGCAGCACCGGCTTCGTCTGGATTCTTCATGCCTTTTTCAGCCAACATGGCTGTACCTTGCTGTAGCTTCGCGAAAGACTTCGCAAGTGGCATGATGTAATCCTTCATATCCGGGTTCATCATGTTTTCTTGAATGAAAGCATCCACAGGATGGAAGAACTGGCGTAGGGACCGGCCAAGATTTGCCGGAATTTTACGGCCCACAAGATCTAGAGCCTGAATTCCGTTCGCACCTTCGTAGATTTGTGTGATACGCGCATCCCGAACGAATTGTTCCATGCCCCACTCGTGAATATAACCATGACCACCGAAACATTGTTGGGCAGTTGCCGCCAATTCGAAGCCCATATCTGTGAAGTAGGCTTTAATGACAGGTGTCAAAATACCAAGAAACTCGTCAGCCGCTTGGCGGCCTTCTGCATCTGGGTGCTTTTCAACCATATCCACTTGCAAGCCAGCCCACAAACCCAAGGCGCGTGCGCCTTCTGTGAAAGCACGGCACATCAACAAATTCCGGCGGATATCCGGATGAACGATGATTGGATCAGCTGCTTTTTCAGGGGCTTTCACACCTGAGATTGAGCGTCCTTGAATACGGTCTTTAGAATATTCAACAGCGTTTTGATAGGCCACTTCTGCTTGGGACAATCCCTGAATACCAACCCCAAGACGGGCAGCATTCATCATTGTGAACATGGCACGCATACCTTTATGGGCATCGCCCAAAAGATATCCGGTTGCATCTTCATAGTTCATGACACAGGTGGAATTTCCGTGGATCCCCATCTTATGTTCGATTGAACCACAGGTTACGCCATTCCGCTCACCTGGGTTTTCATTTTCGTCCAAGATAAATTTTGGAACGATGAACAGGGAAACACCCTTAATGCCATCCGGTCCGCCAGGAATTTTCGCCAACACCAAATGAATGATGTTGTCTGTCATATCGTGCTCACCAGCAGAGATGAAAATCTTGGTCCCGGAGATTTTATAGGTGTCGTATTCTTGGGGAACAGCTTTCGTCCGCATCAAGCCCAGATCAGTTCCGCAATGAGGTTCCGTCAGGTTCATAGTGCCGGACCAGTCACCAGACGTCATTTTTGGAAGATACATTCTCTTCTGTTCATCCGTACCATGCTTCAGGATCGCGGCAGATGCACCATGGGTCAGGCCCGGATACATACCGAAGGCCATATTTGCAGAGCTCATCATCTCAGCAAGGCTGGTGCCAATAACATGTGGAAGACCCTGCCCGCCATATTCTTCAGGCATATCGATACCAGTCCAACCGCCTTCACGGTAAGCATCATAGGCTTCTTTAAATCCGGTTGGGGTCGTGACCTCACCGTCATTCCAAGTACAGCCTTCTGTATCGCCAACCTGATTGAGAGGTTGCACCACATCTTCAACGATTTTCGCGCCCTCCGTCAGGATCGCATCGATCATATCCGGCGTTGCATCTTCAAAACCCGGCATATTCGACATTTTGTCGACACCTAGAAGGTCATTGAGAACAAACTTAATGTCTTTAACAGGAGCATTATAAATAGGCATTTTGTGTCTCCCTAATTGCGAAGTGGTTTGCCGGTTGTAAGCATATGCTCAATCCGGTCGAGAGTTTTGTGATTGCGGATCAAAGTCATGAAACCTTCTTTTTCAAGTTCAAGAAGCTTCTTCTCTGAAACCGGTTGTGTGATGTCAGTATCGCCGCCAGAGAGAACCCGTCCGACTTCACCGCCAACAACCGCATCATATGCTGTCGCTTTACCTTGGGTTACGAAACCGGAGACTGCCATATCAAAGGCAGCTGCTGCAGTTGGTCCCGGAAGATGAACATCTTCAGAAACTGGTGGCTCGTAGCCTTCCACAAGGTCCAGCGCCTTCTTTTTCGCATCAGCAAGAACACGTTTACGGTTCATCGTAACATTGTCCCCGGGGCGCAAAATAAGCATGTCGCGTGCTTCTGCAGCACTTGTACAAACCTTCGCAGTAGAAATGCTTTCGAAAACAGATGCCAGTGCAGGCATTGGGCCACTTGGACGTTTTTTGTTTTGGATAGACCGCATAACCAGTTCTTTACAGCCACCAAAACCTGGAATGACACCGACGCCGACTTCAACCAATCCCATGTAGCTTTCTGCATGGGCCTGAACAGCATCAGCAGCCAGAACAATTTCACAGCCCCCGCCAAGTGCCATACCAGCAGGTGCAGCAACAACAGGGAATGGCGCGTATTTGAGCTTATAAAGCGCCGTTTGACCTTCACTGATTGAGTTTTCAATCACAGGCCACATCGCCGCATTTGCCGCAAACAAAGCCAAACCAACATTCGCACCAACAGAGAAATTATCTGCATCTGTGCCAATAACAAGTGCTTTGAAGCCTTTTTTATCAAGTTTTCCAGCTTCACGCAGCATATCGACCACATCTTGATCAATGCTGTTCATTTTAGTGTGAAGCTCAAGACAGGCGACCCCATCTCCCAAATCCCAGATGCTGGCACCCTTATTGGATTTAAACGGTGTTTTTCCGCGTTTGATATCGGCAAGCATCCAAGCACCTTCAGCGACTGGAACTTTGGCGTATTCGCCGTCCACAGTCATATAAAGTGCGTCTTCACCTTCTTCTTTATAAAGCGGGCGATCACCTACTTTTTTCAAGAAGGCTGGAACTTCCATTCCTTCAGTTTCAAGGCGATCAATAAAGAATTGCACGCCCATCTGGTTAAGCTGCTCAAACGGTCCGTATTTCCACGCATAGCCTGTTTTCATGGCGTTATCGATGGCGATAATATCGTCTGCAATTTCACCGACAAGCGACGCAGAGTAGGAGATAACCTTTTTCAAGATTTCCCACGCGTATTTACCGCCAACATCATCAAATTCTATAAGCGCTTGTAGGCCTTTTTTAGCAGCCCTAACTGAACCCAATTTTGGTTTTTGCGCTTTGGCATATTCTCCCGTGATAAGATTGCGAGCTTCTTTAACTTTACGCCCGCCGTCCTTATTCATTCGGTAAAAGCCGCCTTTACCCTTACGGCCAGTGTAACCATCAGCAATCATTTTTTCGATGGTCGTCACCAACGCATGGTCGGCATCATATTCCTGACAGAACGGATCGCTTGCAGGCAATTCTGCGAGCATGGACGCGTTTACTTTTGGCCCCAAATCAATACCGGTCAAATCACCAAGACCAAAAATTCCGGTACTTGGAATACCCATTGGTTTGCCACATACGGCGTCGGCTTCTTCAACTGTCATACCCAAATCAAAAGCTGACTTGATCGCAACAAACGACCAGTAAATGCCAATACGGTTCCCGATAAACCCAGGAGTGTCGTAGCAATCAACAACTTCTTTACCGAGCGCAACATCAGCAAACTGACGCAATTCGTCGATGGCATCCTGACGGGTCAGTTCACCTTTAACCAACTCGAACAAACGCATATAACGCGGCGGATTAAAGAAATGCGTAATCGCAAAGTCTTTTTGAAGACTTTCAGGCAGTCCCGCCATCAGTGTTTTGAGTGGAATGGTAGACGTATTGGACGAAACGATCGAACCTTCTTTACGGACTGTTTCCAGTTTTTTGTAAAGATCCTGCTTCAAGTCAGGGCGTTCGATAATTGCTTCAATTATCCAGTCACAATCAGCAACCAGATCCAGATTATCTTCCAGATTTCCAGTAGTGATCATCCGTGCATTTTTTTTATGCATAAACGGCGCAGGTTTTGTCTTCAACATTGTTGCGACAGCGCCTTCGGCAAGCATATTCCGGTTTTTTGCACCTTCAGGTACAATATCCAACAGAACCGCCTGATATCCTGCATTGGTGACATGGGCGGCAATCGCAGCACCCATAACACCCGCGCCAATTACGGCAACTTTTTCAATAGCCATAATTAGCAAGCCTCAAGAACAGTCGCGATACCTTGACCGCCACCAATACATTGCGTTGCAAGACCTAAGGTTTTGCCTTCACGTTGCATTAAGCTGGCCAATTTACCTGTGATGCGCGCGCCTGTTGCACCCATCGGATGTCCCAATGCAATCGCACCACCATCAATATTAGTGATGTCGTAGTTCATGCCCGCTTCTTTCAGCACGGCAAGAGATTGCGCTGCGAACGCTTCGTTCAATTCGATGATGTCGATATCTTTTAATGTCAGGCCAGCACGCTCTAGCGCTTTCTTCGTCGCTGGAACAGGGCCGATGCCCATTACTTCCGGACCGCAACCTGCGACCGCAATGGATCTGATACGAGCGAGCTTTGTCAGGCCGTTTGCATCTGCATATTCTTCTGAGCAAACCAAAGTCGCAGACGCACCATCTGTCAGCGGTGAGGAGGTTGCTGCAGTAACGCTCCCATTTGCATCAAACGCTGGTTTCAAACCCGCAAGAGTTTCAAGTGTTGTTTCCGGACGGATACATCCATCTTGTTCGACACGTATATTGCCATCAACTATTGGAATAATTTCATCGGTAAATTTACCTGCGGCACGAGCCGCGGCAGCACGAGCATGACTTTCAACCGCCATTTCCTCTTGCTCTTGACGAGAAATTTTATATTGATTTGCCAAATTTTCAGCAGTAATACCCATTGAAATATATGCGTCTGGATATTCTTTATATAAAGCAGGATGCGGCGCCGGATTAAATCCGCCCATAGGCACACGGCTCATGCTTTCGATGCCACCGCAAATAAATACGTCGCCAGCACCCATTTGAATAGCGCCAGCTGCCATGTGAATAGCCTGCATGGAAGATCCACAAAACCGATTTACTGTTGTCGCTGAGGCAGTTTTTGGAATACCTGCTAGAAAGCTGATGATCCGCGCTACGTTGAGGCCCTGCTCTGCTTCAGGAAAGGCGCTACCGATGATCACATCTTCGATATCCTCAACATTTACACCGGTTTTTTCGATAAGACCGCGCACCACTTGGCCAGTCATTTCATCAGGGCGCACCTTGATCAATTCGCCCTTATTAGCAAGTGTAAACGGTGAGCGGGCGTACCCGGCAATGACCACATTCTTCATGATCTAAAATCCTTTCAAACTAAAGCCTGTATCGTATTTCAGGCAAGGGGGGATGTATGTTGACACTATTTAGACAAACCGAATCGAGACGGCTCAAAATAGCGTTTTAAAATATACTCAAGCAAGTTTCTTTCCGTCATTTGCCGCATCGTTAAGATGAGTCATCAAATCAGAAATGCTTGTCTCTAGTTCGTCGATAGCCTCGTCAATATCGTGTCGTTGACTTTTTAGCTTACCAAGTTGGTCCTCACATTTTTGCAATGTGAATTTGAGCTGCTCCTTGGAATCTGCTTCAGGATCATACAAGTCGATCATTTTCTTGATGTCTTGCAGACTAAAGCCGAGTCGACGCCCTCTTAAAATCAATTTTAATCGTGCGCGATCGCTGCGAGAATATATGCGCGTTAGCCCATCCCTCTCAGGAGAGACCATTCCTTTATCCTCATAGAACCTGATAGTGCGAGAAGTTACCTGAAACTCCTCAGCTAAATCGGTGATGGAATACCTATTCTTATCCATTCTATCTCCCAACAAGAACGCCTTTTAATCATCCGCAAACTTACTTGACGTTTACGTAAACGTCAACTTCCGTTTACGTCAACGGAATAAAATTTGAAATGTAGCCTACAAATAGGTGCATTTATGAAAAGTATTTGATATCATAACGCGCATTAATGAAACTTATGCGCATGGGGGAAGGTGCGTAAGATGCCAAAAAGGTTTTCCACGTACAAGGAATTCTGGCCCTATTATTTGGGGGAGCATTCCAATCCGGTTTGCAGATTGCTCCACTATGGCGGGACAACACTCGCCCTTGTAATTTTAGTCGTCTTCTTAGTCACTAAGTCACCAGCTTATATTGCAGCATCTGTTCTATGTGGATATGGACCCGCATGGATTGGGCATTTTTTCATTGAGAAAAACAGACCTGCAACATTCGATTATCCCTTTTGGTCACTCATTAGCGATTTTAGAATGTACCTATTGTGGTTAAGTGGGAATATTGGCAAAGAATTAAAACTTTATAGTGTTAGATAGCGACAGCTAGCACATGACTTGTTACCTCTGGGGGGAGGCACAAAATGAACAACATCAATCACATCGAGAAAGATTACACTCAGCTATTCAGCTCTCTTTACAAGGCGAGTAAAATACTAAAATCTCTAGGAAACCAGAGACGCCTTGAAATACTGACATGCCTGTCAGAGCAAGAGCTATCTGTTGGTCAACTGGAAAGAAAAATAAATATCAGCCAGTCAGCACTCTCTCAGCACTTGGGAAGACTTCGTAGAGATGACATTGTCACTACCCGCCGGGAAGCTCAAACCATTTACTATTCTTTGTATAGTGAAAATATCCGGAACTTATTGCTTTCTGTACAGATGGCAGCTTAATAATTTGGGGGGATGGTGAAAATTTTTACATTTTTCGTCATCAAGTTATTACAATTGCAACGGATTTATTGTATAGGCTGAACTAACAACACCTTCATCAGTTCTATTCAGGGTCAACGCCCATATGCCAGTCTATCTTCCAATTGCCGAAATTTCAGTGAATTTATTCCTGATTTTAGGCATGGGCGGAGCTGTTGGTCTGCTTTCCGGTATGTTTGGTGTTGGTGGCGGTTTTTTAATGACGCCACTTCTCATCTTCATTGGGATACCGCCCGCCGTTGCCGTTGCCACTGGCGCAAACCAATTGATTGCCGCAAGTGTTTCTGGTGTTCTCGCCCATTGGCGGCGCGGCAATGTTGATTTCAAAATGGGGACTGTTCTGCTCGTTGGCGGCGTTGTTGGCTCTGCGCTCGGCACCTGGATTTTTGCACTATTGAAAAGCGCAGGACAAGTTGATCTGCTAATTTCTTTGTCCTACGTTCTATTTTTGGGTGTCATTGGCGGCCTGATGATGGTGGAGAGCGTTGGCGCCCTGCTTCGAAGCCGCAAAGGCACGGTAAAGCGGAAAAAACTACACCAACATTATTGGATCCATGGCCTGCCGTTTAAGATGCGGTTTCGAAAATCGAAACTCTACATCAGCGCTTTATTGCCGCTAGTGCTTGGGTTCTTTGTTGGCATTTTATCTGCAATTATGGGTGTTGGTGGCGGTTTTGTGATGGTTCCTGCCATGATCTATCTTATGGGAATGCCAACGTCCATTGTGATTGGCACCAGCCTTTTTCAGATTATCTTTGTCACGGCTAACGTAACCTTCTTACACTCTGTAACCACACAAACTGTTGATGTTTTGCTTGCCCTTCTGCTTATGAGCAGTGCTGTGATAGGGGCCCAAATTGGCACTCGAATTGGGACCAAGATGAAAGGGGAACAATTACGCTCCCTTTTGGGGCTTATGGTTTTGCTCGTATGCGCCAAATTGGCTTTTGACCTTGTGCTCACACCAGATGACCTTTTCTCGTTCACATTTGTGGAGGGAACCCACTAAGATGACGGGAACCGTTCGCTCTTTACTGCTCCTACTTGCTGCTCTCACATGTTTTGTACGCATACTACCGGCTAGCGCCGATAACACTTTAGTCACTGACATTTCATCGCATTTGATTTCAGTAACCTCCGATTTTACGGGAACAGATCTCCTTTTATTTGGAACGGTCACATCAGCTGAAGGCGCCGCTCCTGCTGACCATGGTGATATAATTGTCGTTGTCAGAGGTCCGCAAAAGGAAGTAACTGTTCGAAAGAAAGAGCGTGTCGCTGGTATTTGGGTAAACACACGTTCGATTGAAATCAGCAAGGTTCCAGGTTTTTACGCTATTGCCAGCAATCGTCCCGTTGATGAAATAGCACCGCCCGGGACGCTGGAAAGACTCAGAATCGGGCCCAATCGGCTAAATTTTTCCTCGAAATCCGAGCCAAAAGATCTACAGGACTTCAAGCAGGCAATTGTCCGAAAACAAACAAATGTGGAGCTATATACGAGCAATCAAACTGCTGTTTATTTTCTTGGGGCGTCCCTTTTCAGAACCTCCATCCACTTTCCGGCAAACGTACCGGTCGGGAACTATGTCGCAGAAGTTTATCTGCTACAGGACGGCGAACTTATCAGCGCCCAGACATCTCCACTTTTCATTAAAAAATTTGGGATTGGCCGCCAAATTTTTGAGTTTGCGCAGAGCTACCCAATATTGCACGGAATTGCTGCAATATTATTAGCCCTGATTGCAGGATGGATCGCGTCTGCTATATTTCGCAAAGACTAAAGGAAAACAAAAAAAATGCTCACGTCTATTGAGGCCCTCACCGCGCACATTAAAGACGGCTTTAAACTCGCCGTTCCGGCAGATTATAGCGGTATTGCGATGGAAGCGACACGCCAGATCATTCGTCAAGGCACTAAAAACCTTCACCTTATCGGCGTCCCTACATCAGGATTACAAGCTGAGTTGCTAATTGGCGCAGGCTGCGTTTCAATTTTCGAAAGCTCCGCCCTCACGTTAGGAGAATACAATCCTGCGCCAAGATTTAGTGCGGCGATTAATGAAGGAAGCGTCAAGATCGTGGACGCAACGTGTCCAGCAATACATGCTGCCTTGCAAGCTTCCCAAAAAGGCCTCCCCTTTATGCCGCTACGCGGAATAATCGGCAGCGACATTCTAAATAATCATCCTGATTGGAAAGTAATTCAAAATCCGTTCTCAGATACGGAAGACAAAATCGTTGCCATTCCGGCAATTCAACCAGATGCGGCCCTGTTTCACGCACCGTTAGCTGATCAAGAGGGCAACGTATGGGTTGGCCGTCGCCGGGAACAAATCAATATGGCACAAGCCTCTAAAACTGCCTATGTCACCGTTGAAAAGATTATTGAGGGCAACTTGCTCGATGATGAAGAGCTGGCTGCGGGCGTCTTACCAAGTCTTTATGTAGGTGCGATTGCCGAAGTCCCATCAGGGACGTGGCCTCTTGCGTTTTGGCAAGGAGGTTCAGAAGACAGTGAACATCTCAACTTATATAAAACGATGGCTGCCACAGAAGAAGGCTTCAATGAATATCTCCAGAAATTCGTATACTCCGGAGAGAAATCATGACTGCTGCATCACAAAAGAAAGCACTAATTTGCTTTATCGCAAAACTCCTTCGAGATTGTAATCACGTCGCAGTTGGCGCCTCCTCTCCTATTCCTGGGGCCGCCGCATTGTTGGCGAAAGCGGTTTGGTCTTCTCCGCGGCATGTTAATATCCTAGGCTCCACCAAAAACAACTTTTTCACCAATGGCTCGCAGGAACTTTTTGATTGCGCAGCTCAAGGACGGATTGATGCTTTCTTCCTTGGCGGTGGCCAAATAGATGGCGCGGCCAATATCAATTTGATGGGACGCGGAGAATACCCGCTCAACACCCCCAGATGGCCCGGTACATTTGGATCCGCCTATCTGTATTTCCTCATCCCCAAAGTCATTCTTTTTCGCGAAGAACATACGAGAAGGGTTCTTGTCGATAAGGTCGATTTTATTAGCGCGCCTGGCACTAGCGACGACAATACTTACCGTACCGGCGGCCCTTTTGGTCTGCTAACGAACAAAGCTTTCTTCAAGTTTAATAAAAACGAAAAACGATTTTCTTTAAAAAGCATCCACTCAAACAGTTCTCTCGAAGATATTCTGGATAATACTGGCTTTGCGTTTGACTATGAAAAAGATACGCCGATCACAGCCGCTCCAGATCCAGAACTTCTAACTGTTCTGGACAATGAGGTCTCTGCAAAAATAAAAGATGTCTATCCACAATTTGCTCAAACCATATTTGTAAATTGAGCCTTCTTAGAAAAACAACTATATAACAAGAAGAAACCTTTCGAAGGATACACAAATACAATGTCTAGTAATGGTGCCCTTTCCGGCCTCAAAGTAATTGATCTGTCTCGCGTTCTAGGCGGCCCATTCTGCACGCAAATTTTAGCTGACCACGGTGCCGAAGTGATCAAGATTGAGCCCCCGCAAGGTGACGAGACGCGGCTCTGGGGCCCTCCTTTCAATGAGGATGGTATTTCAGCCTATTTTTCTGGCGCAAATCGTAATAAACGCTCAATTTCCTTGGACATTAGGGATGAAAAAGGAAAAGAAATTCTCCTCAAACTGTTAGAAGATGCCGATGTCATGGTCGAAAACTTCAAAACAGGGTCTCTCGAAAAATGGGACATTGGTTATGAAGAGGTGCTGCGAGAAAAATTTCCACGTTTAATTCATTGCCGGGTTACAGGATTTGGTGCTGATGGGCCTTTTGGTGGTTTTCCAGGATACGATGCGGTTATTCAAGCATGGGCCGGTCTCATCAGTGTGAACGGATCCCCAGAATCGGGTCCCGTACGTATTGGCATACCACTTGTTGATCTGGGAACAGGTATGAATGCGGTTATTGGCATTTTGATGGCCGTAAACGAGCGTCACACTTCAGGAAAAGGACAGTCGGTTGAGGCGTCGTTATATGATACTGGCATTCAACTACAACACCCCCATGCGCCCAACAACTTGATGAGTGGAAAAGCACCTGTTCTCACCGGAAATTCTCACCCGAATATCGCCCCATACGACCTATACAAAACCCAAACAGCTCCTATTTTCTTAGGTATTGGTAATAACGGACAGTTTCGTAAGCTTTGTGCAGCGTTAGCATGCCCGGCAGTTCCCTCTGATCCGCGCTATATTGATAACTCAGCTCGTCTTGCAAATCGAGACACACTCAACAAGCTGTTAGAAGAAAAACTTGCGGATAAAGACGGGGTCGAGTTTGCAACAGTTCTGCTAGAGGCAGGCGTTCCTGCAGGTGCAGCCATGACTGTACCTGAAGCACTGAACCACCCGCACACCAAGCATCGAGAAATGATAGTTGAGAAAGATGGGTATTCCGGAACTGGTATAGCCGTTAAAATGAGCCGAACTCCAGGAAAGGTTAGATCTGTTCCACCGGGATTTGGAGCAAACGGCCGGGAGATACTTAAGGAGATCGGATATGACGAAAATGACATTACAGCATTGACTCAGGACGGTATTGTTTGGGAAAATCCGAAGCAATAACAACCTAAAGAAAAAATCCGGGCGCATAATCTAATGAGAGCTTTCCTTACGCATAGCTCTTCATCAAAAAATGGACGATAAAAAAATGGTCAAATTTGGTGTAAACCAGTCTGTAAACCGTGTCGAAGATGATCGGTTAATCACTGGTGCTGGACAATATACAGACGACATAAATTTACCAAACCAACTCTACGGGTTTATGCTGCGATCTCCAATTGCACATGGTAAAATTCTGTCACTGGATATTGATGATGCGCGCGATGCTCCTGGTGTTGTGGATATTATTGTCGGGACGGAACTTGCTGCTGATAATGCTAACCAGCGCCCCTGCATGATCCCGCTCAAAAACAGGGACGGTAGCAATCGAGCTGATCCGGGCCATCCTGTTATGGCAATCGACGAAGTGCGATATGTCGGTGATAACATCGCTTTTATTGTTGCCGAAACTCTTGATCAGGCCAAAGATGCCGCAGAACTGATTGATGTGGATTTTGATGAACTGGGCGTTGTTACTAATACCAAAACTGCAAATGATGCCGGGCAACCTCTCGTCCATAGCGATATCACGAATAATGTCGCTTTTGATTGGGAACAGGGCTCCGAGACGGATCTGAACACTATTTTCGAAACTGCAGCTCACGTTACAACTCTTGATTTGATCAATAATCGAGTGGTCGTTAATTCCATGGAGCCTCGGGGTGTTATCGCCGACTGGGATACGGAAAACGAGAAAATGACCGTCCGTATGGGAACACAGGGTGGTTGGGTGACGAAGTCGCTTCTAGCCAAAGCAGTTCTCCATATTCCTGAAGACCAGATCAGAGTAATCACGCCTGATGTTGGCGGCGCATTTGGCATGAAGCTATTTTTCTATTCTGAATGCGTGGCGACAGTTTGGGCCAGCCGTAAAATTGGACGCCCGATCAAATGGATGGGAGAGCGCAGTGATGCTTTCCTTTCAGACACCCATGGGCGTGACCACACGACGACAGCTTCCCTAGCCTTTGATACAGATCATAAAATTCTAGGTATGCGCGTTCAGACCAATGCAAATCTTGGGGCGTATTTATCCACGTTTGGCCCTATGATCCCGACTATGGCAGCGGTAAAAGTTCTTCCCGGTGTTTATGATATTCCTGCGCTCTACTATCATTGTGTTGGTGTGTTCACAAATACAGTTCCTGTTGATGCTTATCGCGGCGCCGGAAGACCTGAAGCCATTTATGTCATTGAGAGATTAATGGATGTTGCTGCAAATGAACTGGGCCTCGGGCCTGATGAAATTCGCCGGAAAAACTTTATTCCTGTATCCGCGATCCCCTACAAAACTGCAACTGGCTGCGTCTATGACAGCGGTGAATTTGAACGTTTGATGGACAAAGCTCTTGAAAATTCAGAATGGGCTAAATTTGAGACGCGCAAAACACAATCAGCAGACTCTGGCAAAATCCGTGGGATAGGTATGTGTTACTATATCGAAGCGACTGCCGGAAACCCTAGCGAAACAGCATTGGTTCGCTTTGAAGAAAATGACATAGTATCGTTGGCCGTTGGCACCCAATCCAGCGGTCAGGGGCATGCCACTGCGTACGCCCAAATTCTGGCTGAACGTTTGGGTGTCCCATTTGAAAACATCCGCATTATTCAGGGTGATACCGACAAAATTAAAACTGGCGGCGGCACGGGTGGATCGCGATCTTTGACCACTCAAGGCCCTGCCATTCATGCAGCCAGTGATGAAGTCATTAATAAGGGCATGCAGCTAGCTGGACATTTTCTTGAGGCCGCACAGCAAGATATCGAATTTTCAGCTGAGGAAGGTGAATTCTCCATTGCCGGAACCGACCGCAAAATCGGCATTCTTGAAATGGCGCAACGGGCACGTGGCCTTGGCCAACTCCCCGAAGGATTGGAAGAAGGACTTGATAGTGAAGCCAGCTTTACTGTAGAGGCTTTCACCTACCCCAACGGATGCCATATTGCTGAAGTAGAGATCGATCCCGATACTGGTGCAACAGACGTGGTGCGTTACATCATCGTTGATGATTTTGGAACCATTGTAAACCCAGCATTGGTTCGCCATCAGGTAGTTGGTGGCATTGGACAGGGCGTCGGACAAGCCCTTACTGAAAACACGGTCTATGATGAAGGTGGGCAATTACTTACAGGCTCATTCATGGATTATGGTATGCCTAGGGCCGACAATATCCCTATGGATCTTCAATATGAAACTATCGATATTCCATGCACGATGAACCCGATGGGTGTCAAAGGTTGCGGGGAAGCAGGCTGCATCGCAGCACCACCAGCGATCATAAATGCAACCATTGATGCACTTAAAGATAAAGGTATTAGCCATATCGATATGCCAGCGACACCGCAGAAAATATGGAATCTTCTTAATACATAAGTATAACTCACGGTTTTAGACTGTTGATTTGGAAAACCTCAAAAAAAGTTCGCTTTTTCTGAGGTTTTTCTTTGATTTTTTTGAAAATTGGGTGAATATATAAGTAAGAACTAATTAAGTAATGTGTACTCTTCAAAACACCTAATGGGTCAAAGAGAGGCATAGTCGAATGCGGAACAAAGATGACATCGCGTATGAATTCCTCGATAGTTTAATGGCTGGCACGCCAGATGACTTTCTAAATCACCTGACAGATGATGCAGAAATTCACATTTGCCTTGGCAATCAATTATACACTGATAGCTATTCCGCAACATTCATGGGTAAAAACGGCGCCCGTAATCTATTCAGCATTTGTGGCAATTTTCTTAAGTTTATAAGTGCTACACCGTCCGATTTTCATTATGAATGCGAAAAAATGATTGTTCGTGGTGACACCAAATGCAAACTGGCGACAAGTCAGATGTTTTGGACATCTAGCTGGATGCAAATCTGGACGTTTTCAGGCGATCACGTTTCAAAGATTCGAATTTTTGCAGACTTTAATGTAACGCCTCAGGCTGAACTGGTATCTCGTAAAATGAATGTGGGAATGTCTACACAGAAGCCAATACCGCAAAAGCATTCATTTTTCTCCTAGTGTGCTAGTCGTTGTAAAGCCGTCACTTTCTTCGTAAAAGAAACGATGACTACTTTATCTAACAGTTCAGCCAAGGCCGCCCGTTTAGCGCCTATCTTTATGATACTGGGCATGTTGCTGGTTCCTGTTATGGACGGAACAGCGAAGCTGCTGGTTCGTGACTATCCTGTCGCCCAAGTCGTATGGGGCCGATATTTTTTCCACCTGCTATCCTTGCTGCCTCTGTTTATAATTTTCAGGGAAAAACTCTCCTTAAAACCCGCTCGCCCGAAGCTTCAATTTGTTCGAGCTCTATTCTTGCTTGGAGATACAGCTCTTTTCTTCGCTGCCCTTTCTTTTATTCCATTGACCAATGGTAAGGCTGTGTTCTTTGTTGCCCCCTTAATCATGACAGCATTAGCGCCTCTAATCTTATCTGAAAAGGTTGGTTGGCACAGATGGGCAGCAGTTTTGGTAGGATTTTCTGGCACCCTTTTTATATTAAAACCAGAAGCAGAGGGGGAGTGGCTTGGTTACCTACTTGCATTTGGGTCTGCCGCCTTTTACGCAATTTATCTATTACTCACGCGAAAGCTTTCAACCACCAGTTCCCCGCTCAACACGCTTCTGTATACAGCCGTAGTTGGTACGCTGATAATGACGCTCCTTGTGCCTTTTGATTGGAAAACCCCTGATCTATTCGGCTGGACATTGATGCTGGCGATGGGAATCCTCGGGACGCTAAGTCACTTCTTCATCATTAAAGCATTTGAAGGTGGCGATGCCTCCCACCTTGCCCCGTTCACCTATTCAGAAATTGTCAGCGCAACAATTTTTGGGGTTGTCGTCTTTGGGCATTTTCCTGGGATGACAACATGGGTCGGGATTTCTATTGTGATGGCCAGCGGCTTATATATTCTGAGACGAGAGCAGCGGCTTCAACGACAGAGATCTTAACTACTGAATGTTCGGATAATCTCTCAACGGCTGGTGAGTAAGATATTCAGTGATACTTCGTTTCCGACTTTTGCAAGTCCCTTTTCGGACCCTTTCGGGATAGGTATCTGAAATCTCTTACAGTAAAAAAGCAATGCCGCTGCCAGAGTATTTGTATCCACTGTGACTTCATTTCCTCCGGAACTCTGAACAAGTGCTATATAGACTTTCGCATATACATTTTCGTCCTCAATCAAGGCAATGTCTACAATTTCACCTTTTGGGAAAATTGATTTTTTTTCGGTATGGAAGAGTTGAAGAGCGCTTTTCAGCTCCAACATGGAAAAAATTAGTCTGCGAACTTCGGACACCATGATCATCAACCCAACTGCGTTGCTACAAAGTTTAGCTTCAGAGACCGTGAAGACTTTACCTTCTTACGTAGGTAGCGCTTCATTGCGTATTATCAATTCGTCACATTTCTTAAGAAATAGAGCACCTCAGGTGAGATCTGAACAATCGCTTAGATAAGTGTATTGGAATTATATACGCTCATACCTCATGAGACGTATCTATTCCTCAAAACAATATCAACAGACTTCAATCAGGAAATGGATACCTACCAATCCACTTTTAATGGCGCAGATGTCTTTATCTATTTCGCCCTATTCCTGATTATAGTATCTGTAACAACAAAATCTAAGCCAGAGGATATTATGCAAAAAGCTACAGCAATTTCCGTAACAGAGACGCTCAAGACCCTTAAGTGCTATGAGGGTAGGACACCGGAGACAAAAGACGGCGAGATGGGAGACGCATTTGCGATGCTCGCCAGCTATCGGGACGGAGAGATCTATATCGGGCATTATACCGGCTACAGCGAGTGGGAACGCCACACTTCCGGGGATGAGATTGTGAGCGTTCTAGAGGGAGAGACTACACTCGTTTTGTTAACAGCAGACGGCGAAGAGGGGCATCTCTTGACACAAGGTGGGCTGATTATCGTTCCCCAAAACATTTGGCATCGTTTTGAAAGCCCTAAAGGAGTGAAAGTCTTCACAGTCACGCCTCAGCCAACAGAACATCAAGTATCGCGGCCAGATCGACCAAAGGACTAATAGGCGTTATTCGAGCTGAAAAATTGTCTGGAAATGTTCGTGGGCCATTTCGGCCAGTAGCCACTATTTCTTTGAAAGTGGTGCACCGGGGAGGATTCGAACCCCCGACCCCTAGATTCGTAGTCTAGTGCTCTATCCAGCTGAGCTACCGGTGCATGGTGACAATCAATATTTTCGACCGTCTGAGCGAACAGTTTAGTTGCTGTCTGCTGCGGATCGGGAAACTAATCAAAAGCGTCAGACATTGCAAGAGCAGAATTGAAAAAAACACGAAAAAACTGAAAATAATTCCTTTCTTGTCGCGAAGCACTTGATTGGGTAGTATTTACCTCTGTTTTATTGTACTTAAAGACAGAGTTGTTCGAACAGGGGGCTTCGTAAACCCGCCAATGGACGTTTACGATCTAAAAAATAGAGTGTTTCACGATATGGTATTTCGCATTTCCCGACCGATTGCGCTGACAGTAGTTTTGTTTGCAGCTGGCTGTTCTTTCGTTGATGATTCCTTGCTTCCAGTCTTAACTGGTGGTGAACCAAAAAGCGCCGCTGGACCCGTTGCAATTGCACCGTCACAGGCAGAAGCTAATCCAAATCCAACAGTTAGTGGGGCCACTGCGGTTGCCGCAGCGCAAGCAATTGCGCCGGCACCAATTATGACCGGAACACCGCCGGCTCTTGGGACAACAAACTTCATAACACCGGGCGTTACAGCCGCTGCAAATACCGGAACTTTTGTTGGACAGAAAGTTTCTGTCCTCAGATCCGAACTTGGCGCCTTGCAAGAACGCTTGAAACTTCGCAACCAACAATTGCAACAAATCCGGACAACCATTACAGGCCATTCGCAGGCCTATCATGGAACAATTGCTGCGGTTAATGCCCGCTTGCAAGTTGGCACAACACCGGGCAACCCGATTTTGATCAATCAATGGAATCAGGGTCAGTTGCAACTTGAGCGAATCGGCGCCGATATTTCCTCTATGAATAGCCTTGCCAATGCTGTCGCAAGCGATTCCAGCATGTCAGCTTATCTGCTGGAATCTACCAAAGCAGCATACGGCCTTTCAGGTGCTATCGAAGAAGACCATCGTCAACTTGCGATTCTTGAAGACGAAACAAACCGGACAGTTGTTCTTGTTGATCGCCTGCTTAATGAACTGTCAGAAGATATCAGCCGCCAAACAGCTTATGTTGGCAACGAGCGCGCAAATCTGACAACGCTATCGCATTCGATCAAGAACGGCGAATTGCTTGGTGCTAGTCTTGCGAACCGGGCGTATCTTTCTTCAGCTCCAATCGCAAATGCTTCACCCTTTACAGGCTCAAGCACACAGAACTTTGCGGCAGGTAACAGACAGCCACTCGTCGTGATCCGTTTCGATCGCGCAGATGTTCCGTACGAGCAAGCGCTATACACTGCGGTGAACCGCGCCCTGCAAAGCCGTCCACAGTCTGTATTCGATGTTGTGGCCATTGCCCCGATGCAAGGCGGCGCAGCTGACGTGGCTCTAAGCCAGTCAAAAGCAACACGCAACGCACAAAAAGTTTTGCGCTCTCTTACAGATATGGGATTGCCTGCAGCACGAATTAATTTGTCTGCTGCAGCCAGCGGCCAAGCTGTTACGAACGAAGTTCATATCTACGTTCGATAACTCTACAAAATAATTGAAAAGAGGTGGCGATAATATCGCCGCCTTTTTTTGTGCCTGTTTGCCAAATACCTTACATTAGAATAATTCTAAAAAATAACTTGTATCAACAAATTTCATGTTTATATCTCCTTTAAAGTAAACGCTCTAAACACTCAGGAGACATAAATGTTAAAGAATATGGAAGGCCAACACGTGCCGACTTGTACGTTCCCTCTTCGCGAAGGCGACAAATGGATACAAGTAAAAACAGATGATCTGTTTAAAGGCAAAAAAGTTGTTTTGTTTTCACTACCAGGCGCCTTCACTCCCACATGTTCTTCCACCCACCTCCCCCGCTATAATGAACTAGCATCTACTTTTGCGGAAAATGGGATTGATAGCATTGTCTGTATGTCCGTAAACGACACGTTCGTTATGAACGAATGGAAGAAAGATCAGAACGCGGAGAATGTAACTTTCATTCCAGATGGCAGCGGTACCTTCACTGACGGTATGGGCATGCTGGTGGACAAGTCAGATCTTGGCTTTGGAAAACGGTCATGGCGTTACTCCATGCTGGTCAATGATGGCGTTGTCGAGAAAATGTTTATAGAGCCAGAAGTAGAAGGAGATCCATTTGAAGTCTCCGATGCGGATACAATGCTCAACTACATCAATCCTAACGCAGAGCTCCCAAAAGCCATCACGATGTTCTCAAAACCCGGCTGCGGTCATTGCACACGTGCTAAAGCAGCACTTTCCAAGGCTGGTCTTAGCTATGAAGAAATAGTCCTTGGGACTGACGCCACCTACCGTAGCCTATCGGCTGTTGCTGGTGCAGGCACAACACCGCAGATATTCATTGACGGCGTCAAGGTCGGCGGCGCGGACGAGCTGGAAGATTACCTCGCCAGCTAACTAAACAATGCCCAATAAAAAAGCCCGCCGAAATCACGGAGGGCTTTTCTTTTGATCGAGAGACTAATTAGTCTTCCCAGCTCATGCGAGCCAAATCTGTTGAGAACAGATGCAGATCCTTCCAAACGCCTTCCAAGCCTTTACGAACAACGACGACACGCGCCAATTGGAACATAAAGCCATTTACAGCGTCTTTCGCCAAGATCATTTGCGCTTCTTTTAACTTAGCGCTCCGAACTGATGGTGTCAGGGCTGTTTCAGCATCTTTAACAACCTTATCAAAAGCTTCGTTTGAATAGTTGAAGTAATAGCCTTTACGCGAATAGATGTTGATATCCATAGGCTCGACATGGCTTACGATAGAAAGATCGTAGTTTTTCTTTTTGTAAACTTCGTCCAACCACTTCGGCCAGTCAACATTCTGGATGGTGATTTTAAAGCCCGCTTTTTCAAGCTGCGCGGCTACAATCTGACCGCCTTTACGAGCATAATCATCAACCGGTGGCAATTTCAAAGAAAGTGCCAATCCATCTGGATAACCAGCTTCCGCAAGCAATGCTTTGGATTTTTCTGGATCATATGGATATGTATTTGTCAGATCCACATAATCTGGATGATGCGGCGCAAAATGAGAGCCGATCGGTGTCCCATACCCAAACATAGCGCCATCGATAATTTCCTGGCGGTTAATTGCATGAGCAATTGCTTGGCGAACTTTCAGCTTGGAAAGTGCTTCGCTTTTATTGTTCGTGCTGAGGATTGTCTCACCGTTGGTCGTCCCTTCCAGAATCTGGAATTGATCGCCCAATTTAAACTGTCCAATAGTCTCATTTGGTACAGTAGTGAAATCAACATCACCAGTCAGTAATGTCGCCATGCGAGCAGCAGAGTCATTGATGAAACGGAATGTCGCTTTTTTAATCTGAACGCTTGATGGATCACGGTACGTGTCAGCTGCGACCATTTTCACTGAATCGCCTTTAATCCAGCGCACAAATTTAAATGGACCAGTACCAACTGGCTTAGTTGCGTTACCACCATCAGAATCTGGATCGACAATCACTGCCGTAGATTCGCCAAGTTGTGCAAGCAAATCACCGCGTGGCTCTTTCAATGTAATAACAACTGTGTTCGCATCAGGCGTTTCGATCTTCGCCATATTTGTGAAGCGGCTTTTTCTTTTATTCTTGCTGCCTTCGGCTGCATTCTCTTCAAAAGTGTATTTAACGTCGGATGAATCAAATTCGGAACCGTCGTGGAATTTCACACCACCTTCGAGATTGAACGTATATACCAATCCATCTGGACTTACGGTCCAGCTTTTGGCCAAAGCTGGCTTAACGGTACCATCAGCGCCAATACGTGTCAGTCCTTCATAGATATTATAAAGGGTAATGAGTGATATCGCAGCAGCCGCTCCTGTGCGTGGGTCAAGCCCCGGAGGTTCAAGACGCATTGCAAAGTTTACTGTTGTTTTAGCTGCCTGCGCTGTCATCGGAGCAAAAATGGCCGATGCAAGGGCGGCGGCGACCAATATTTTCTTCATCCCAGTCTCCCGTTTTATGTTTTATTAAATTGAGTTCGGTAGCCTGGTAATTTCCCCAGACTATTCGCATTATAAACGGCGCGGGCTACTGCCCTTGCGACGCAATCCGCTGCGATGGCACCAATTCTGGCCAACGCAAGTGGCTCGGGTATATCCAGGGACTTTTTCTCCGTGGACAATGTAAAGATAGTATCCCCATCAAACGGGGTATGTACAGGGCGGATTGCACGCGCGTATCCATCTTGCGCCATGATTGCAACTCTCTGCGCCTGTGATTTTGTTAGTGTAATGTTGGTTGCGACCACACCAATGGTGGTGTTTTCCATCAAGCGGCCACTCGAGATAGCTTCTAGTGACAGATTACCGTCTATTATCGGCGCTCCAAAACCGCCGAACTCTCCGTCTTGTTCAAATGGCCAAGCCCAGAAATTATGAGTGCCCGGAACCAGAACACTCCCAACTGGATTTACAGCGATCACAGCGCCAACTTGAATTCCATCATCTGTAACGGCGGAACAACTTCCAAGGCCGCCTTTGATCGTTCCTGCCCCCGCGCCATAACCCGCGCCAACATTGCCAAGATCAAAATCAATTGTGGCTGCGTTTACTGCCTGCTTTCCAAGTTCGCGATAAGGAGACATCTCGCCCCAATCTTTATCACCCCCATTAAACATATCGAACAGTACTGCAGAGGGGACAATGGGAATGTTAAACTCCCGCATCGCATATCCGCGCCCCGAAGACGCCAAAGCACTTGTCGCACCAGCTGCAGCCTCTAATCCAAAGACGGACCCGCCACTTAAGACGATCGCGTTCACCCGATCCACCAAACAGTCAGGCCTTAAAACTTCTGTCTCCCGCGTGCCGGGGCCACCGCCACGAACATCTACCCCACCAACAGCCGCGACGTCAGGTACAATGGCTGTAACGCCGGTGAAGGCGCCAGCATCATGTGCATTCCCAATTTTTATTCCGTCAACATCAGTGATCAGATTTTTTTTACCGGGCTGTATCATTACTATTTTCTGTTTCATTATTATTTGTTTAAAGTCAGTTTCCACATAATATGGATTAACTTTTGTTTGCTCAGTGTATCAATTATTTTGTTTGAGTAAAAACAATTTTCCACCTTAATCAACAAAGGCAAAAACGATGGTAAATTCGCGTCAACTATTTCAAAGGGCCATAAGCATTTCCGTACTATTCGTTGCCGTTGTTGCTTTTGCACTTAACGCCGCTGCGAACACAGCAGGCAAATACATGATAGCTGCAGCCAATCCTTTAGCGGCAGAAGCCGGCTATGATGTTCTTGCCAAAGGCGGAAATGCGGTAGATGCCGCGATTGCAGTCCAGTTAGTTCTAACACTTGTTGAGCCTCAATCATCAGGTATCGGCGGAGGCGCTTTTCTGCTTTATTACGACAATAAAAAGCAGGAAGTTTCCACATATGATGGTCGTGAAATGGCCCCGGCTGCTGTTACGGAAAATCATTTCCTTAAAACTGATGGCAAACCGCTTAAATTCTATGAAGCAGTCGTTGGGGGTAAATCGGTTGGGGTTCCAGGGGCACTTGCCATGCTTGAAAAAGCCCATAAAGAACGCGGACAACTCCCATGGAAAAGCTTATTCGACGCCGCAATTGTACATTCTAAAAATGGATTTGCAATTTCGCCTCGTCTGCACTTTCTTCTAAACCGCGACAAATATCTTAAAACAAAATCAGCTGCCGCAACCTACTTTTATAATACCGATGGCACAGCAAAAGAAGTTGGAACGATTTTAAAAAACCCCGAACTAGCTGCTACTTTTCGTGATATCGCGGCAAACGGAGCAAAAGCTCTTTACGAAGGAAGCATTGCAAGCAAAATAGTTCAGGCTGTTAAGAGTGATATAGAAAACTCGGGCGTCCTAACGCTTGCTGATATGAAAAATTACGTTGCAAAAAAACGGATGCCAGTTTGCGCGCCCTATCACGGTTATAAGGTTTGTGGAATGGGCCCCCCAACGTCTGGTGGTGTGACCAGCTTGCAAATTCTGAAATTATTAGAGAAACAAAATCTCAGTACAATTTCCGCAGGAAGTGCCAATGCCATCAATTTGATATCAGAAGCCAGCGCCCTCGCGTTTGCGGATCGCGGATTATATCTAGCGGACAAAGACTTCGTTGATGTACCAGTTGACGCCCTTCTCAGCCCCACCTACATCAAACGTCGATCCGCTCTGATAAGGGCCGGAGAAACACATGTTCCATATACAGCGGGCGATCCTGCCAAACAGGCAAGCACTCTAATGCCGGACAATGCCATTGAACTTCCCTCTACCAGTCATTTCAGCATCGTGGATGCAAATGGCAATGCCGTTTCGATGACAACATCGGTGGAAAATGTTTTTGGATCACGCCTGATGGCAGGCGGATTTATCCTCAACAACCAACTCACTGACTTCTCGTTCCGTCCATCAAAAGACGGCGTGCTTGTTAACAATCGTATACAGGCAGGCAAGCGTCCTCGCAGTTCAATGTCACCAACGCTCGTCCTAAATGCAGATGACACACTCAACATGGCGATTGGATCGCCTGGTGGCAGCAGGATCATCGGCTTTGTTACAAAAACCATCATTGGTGTGCTGGATTGGGGACTGGACATGCAATCCGCCATTAACCTACCCCATCACATCAATCGTAACGGCACTTTAGATCTTGAAAAAGACACCGCCATTGCCGACCACAAAACGGCACTTGAGGCTATGGGTTACAAAGTAAAAATCCGAACTCTTAATAGTGGGCTTCATGGCATCCGCGTGACAGCACAAGGCCTGCAAGGTGGTGCGGATCCACGCCGTGAAGGTGTTGTTCTTGGCAACTAGACTATAGAACCTCAACCGGCGTGCCGATGATTAGATCAAAATACTGATCGGCACGCCCCTGATTTACTGCGACTTCAATCAAACCATTGGCGTTTTCATAAGCAAGTGGCGCACCGATCGCGACGCTTGAAAAAGTGAGCTTTATTGGTAGCGTATGGCCACCTATCTTAATTGATCTGATGGAGGGAGCTGAAGAAACCCCAGTCATTGCGCTTCCGTAACGATCGATATAGACGACTTCCGCAATGTCATCTGGCCAGTCCTGTCGGTGAAGGCTATCTGCTGAAATGGCCTTTAACATTTCCATTCCCTTTCCCGAAGCAACTTTGGCAGCAACGGGCGCAAACAAATCCCGCCCATGAAAACTCGCGGACAATTCTTTTGGTTGCCATATAATTTCGAAGATTTCCGCGTGCACATCTTCTCGCAGGATCAATTCAAACAAGCCATTATCTGGCCCTACGAACCAGCGCCCTTGGCTTTTGATTGCAACTGCTTTTCGGGAACTTCCAACACCTGGATCAACAACACATAGGAAAACGCTATTTTCAGGAAAATCCCGCATATAGCTCTTGAGCAAGACAGCACTCGCCTTTACTCCGAACGCAGGCAAATCAGAGAAAACAGGAATAACATCACCTGAATAACCTGCTTTACGGATACTGGCTGTCATCTGCCCAATATAGGGCCCACTTGATCCAAAATCTGTGAACAGCAGGATCATATCATCCGCCTAGTCGTCAGCGATTTGCGCAACGATAAATAGCCTTGAAAACGGGTAGAGCGTGGCGCCATCCTCACGATGCGGGTAGGCCTCTAACAACAAGTCGGCATATTCTTCTTCAAATTCCGAGACATCGTCACCTTCGAGAGCATCCAGAAACGGCCGAAGGGCCGTACTTTTTGTCCATTCCAGTACGGCATTTTTACCTTCCAGTACTTGGAAATACCTAGACTCCCACAAATTTAGTTTTTCAACCAATGGAGACAGCAAATCATAATACCAGTCTATATTATGAACAGGTGCCGGGCGCACCAAATGACCCAATTTGTCCAACCATTTATCTGATTGAGCCAAGTCATAAAGCGTCTGATGGGAGGGAGCACTGAAGTTATTTGGCATTTGCACGGCTAAAACACCGCCGGGGCGTAGATTTTTCAGGAGTTTTGGGAACAGGCTTTCGTGATCATCAAGCCAATGCAGTGCCGCATTACTGAACAAAAGATTTGCTTTACTAGACGGTGAAAACTCTGAAATTTCCCCGTGCATCCATTCTAATGCCGGATGATCTTTCTTGGCCTTTTCAAGCATACTCTCAGAGCTATCAAGGCCAGCGACTATCGCTTTATTCCAATGCTGAGACAAAATAGCGGTCACATTACCTGTTCCGCATCCCAGATCATAAATTGTCATAGGGGACATCAGGTTGACCTGAGACAATAGATCCAAAGCAGGGCGCAAACGGTGATCGGAATAGAGGTGATATTGATCTGGATTCCAGCTCATCAGACAACAACTTTCTCTTCAGTTTCAACTTCAACAGTAACTTACCAAAAATGGCGTTGCACATAAATGAAATTCTAGGAAGAGATGCTCGGAACGATTAATCCAATTCTGCCGTATTCAATTTTTCGGTTGAGAACGGCCACTTGAAAATTGGCCCAGTATCTCTTTTCTCGCTGACATATTCTACTTTTGCCCCTTTTGATCCAAGAGCACTTACTTCTCGAACACGTGCTGATGGTTTGGTATAGGGTTCCTTCTTTGAATAACAATCAACGCCGCCCAAAGTACGATAGCAGTATACAGGATCTTGCTTTATCACTCGTTTTTTCTCACGGCAGTAGTCTTCTCCAAACATAATATTAACGCTTGTACATTCTTTGTCTGTGAGTTGTGAGATTTTCTCGTCGATTACGGCAACAGCCGCAGTTGTACATCCTGTTGCCGCCAACAAAATTAAAAGCAAAAAACTGGTTGCGATAGTACGCATTACTTAGCCCGCCCTTAACTTTCGATAAGAAAGCCTGTTTACATTTTTTATCATTCTAAGTTGAACTGGTTTCTAAATTATTAATTGGGTAACTGGATCGCAAAACATGTACCGTTCTCATCACTCTGTTCAACTTGAATTATTCCGCCGTGTGCAACGACAAGCTCCCGCGCAATGGAAAGACCGAGACCTGTCCCTCCACTTTTCACGGATCCTGCAAAAGGTTCGAACAAATGTTCTTTCGCCCGCGGAGGGATACCAGGACCTTCATCCTTAATCCGGATAATACTCAATCCCTGTTTTAGCTCACTCGAGATACAGACAACACCGCCATCGCTTTGGGCTTCTACGGCATTTCTGCACATATTCATCAATACTCGGTACATTTGTTCTTTGTCTGCGTTCACCAAAAAGCTGTTCGAGACCTCATTAATCCACCGGATTTCAAGAGCGTCTGATATGATGACCGACGCCTCAATTTCATCCACCAATGGCGCTAGTGGAAATTTCTCTCTCTTCGGCTCTCGCTCTTCAGCTTTGCCATACTTCAATGTCTGCGTACAAAGTTCAATTGCCCTATCAATACTGTTCACCAACCGCGGAACAACCCGCTGTACATGCGGGTCATCGACCTGTGCCAGTCCGTCACTCACAATATGCGATGTCGACAGAATATTTCGAAGATCATGGCTAATTTTGGTAACCGCCGTCCCAAGGGCAGCCAAATGTTCTTTTTGCTTTAACGCAAACCGAAGTCGTGTCTGCATTATTTCAAGTTCGCGTTCAGCGATACCAATTTCATCTTTACGGCTAGAGGCATTGATACCGGCAGTGATGTCTTCGGGGGACCTGCGGAATGCTATCATGCTGGCACTTAACCGGCCCATGGGACGAACCATCATCCAGTGCAGGGCAAGATAAACCAGAATTGCTGTCAGCAACGAAATCACTAAGGATAGCCTGAAAATATTCCAGGAAAATTCTAACATCGCCGAAATCAACGGCGCCTCATCGATTACCATTTCAAGGGATGATGTAGGTTCATTTTCGATCGGCGTCATAACGCGAATAATACGATTTTCGGCCACGGTTAATGCCTCTATAGCATCTCCGATTAACTTATATGGGCTTCTATCTGATAGATCAAAACTTGCATCAATTGTAGCGGGCATGTCTTCTGTCAGCATAAGCATTGATGAATTGGCACTTCGAAAAACGACAGACCGCGCCCCCACTCGAAACAACAACTCTTCTTTCAGTTCCTTTGAGACCATTTTATCTGGGGCTGCCAAGACAGCCAAAGAGGCCAAATGAGAAAATTCTGTTTTTTTGATCAGGTAATTGACGCGGAAATTGGCAATAGAGGGAACGAAAATCAAAACCTCTGCCAACATCACAAATATAACTGTGAGTAACAGAAGGCGTGCAGACAGGCTCCGAAATGCCTGTAAGAGTTTTCGAAAATAAATCATAGGATATTAAAGTATACAAAAACTTGGCCGAAACCAATAGATTGCACCTCCACAAACCAAGATAGTGATACCTGCAAGGCCCTAAACTTCAGAATTTAGCTAAAACGGAGTAGAAAGCGCACAATCTTACGCGTTTTTTCGCTGAATAACTGCGGTGTATAGAAACTTCCCGCTACCCGCTTATTCAGCTCACCCAACGTAGGATACGGGGCCACAAAGCTTGCCATACTGGAAATTTTCAACCCGCCTGTTATCGCAAGAGCCCATGGGTGGATAAGTTCCCCGGCGTGCAATCCAGCGATGCCAGCACCAAGTATTTTTCCTTTCTTGGTGGTAATCGCCTTAACCAATCCTTCTCTCCGCCGTTCAGCTCTTGCCCGGTCATTTTCAGCATATGGGAAAGTAAGCACCCTGATATCATTCCCGTATTGCTCGCGGGCCGCTGCTTCTGTTAATCCGACAGTGGCAATTTCCGGATCTGTATAAGTAACCCATGGAATTGCGCTGTAGTTCGCCTTTGCGGGTAGTCGAAACAGTATATTTCGAATGACAATGCCTGCGTGGTATCCCGCTACGTGCGTAAACTGAAGTCCACCTGCGACATCCCCAATGGCAAAAATCTTTCTGTTACTTGTGCGAAGTCTTGTATCCACTTCAATTCCAGCACGAGAATAATTGATCTCAGCGGCTTCAAGATTCAGTTTCTCGATATTTGGTTTGCGCCCTGCAGCAACAAGCAAGTGCGATCCGCTAATCACCTCGATTTTACCTTCCTGCTCCAACTCTATTTGAACATTGCTGTTTTCCAATCGAGAAATGTTAGATATTTTCACTCCCTCGCGAATATCCACGCCTTCCTCTCTCAGCGCCTTCAACGCAACGCTCGTCAAATCTGGATCATCTTTCGCAAGGGCTGTGAAAGCTTCTAGAACAGTTACTTTACAGCCAAGCCTCTGATGTGCCTGAGCCATCTCCATTCCGATAGGTCCGCCGCCGATAACAATCAAATGTTCCGGTAGAGTGCGATTTTCGAACATGGTTTCGTTTGTAAGATAACCACATTCTTCTATCCCGCTAATGGGAGGTGTTGCCGGCGATGATCCCGTCGCGATAACGAAGCGTCGAGCCTCAATCACAGTACCGTCAACGGCAAGTCGTTTATCATCCAAAAAGCTGCCATAACCTTCAAGGACCTGAACCCCTAATTCCTCAAATCGCTCCACCGAATCGTGGGGGGCGATCCCTGCGATAACTTCGGCAACGTGATCCATCACGGCCCCATAATTAACATCGGGACGCACGCCGCTCACCCCAAATTCACTTGCGTGGTCCAATGCCGAAGCTTTTTTTGCAGCAGCAATAAGAGCTTTAGACGGCACGCATCCATAATTCAGACAATCTCCGCCCATTTTGGTGCCTTCGACCAAAACAACCTTCGCCCCCATCTGAACCGCACCAGCAGCGACACTCAAACCGCCAGATCCCCCACCAATGACGCAGATATCTGTTTTCACAATCTTTTTCGGCATTCTAGCTCCGTGAACATGAGAGAAGGGAGGGTGATCAGGCTTTGCGCCATTTTTTGAGAAGTATTGGCAAAAGGGATATTACACCAAGAGCGACGAGAGAGAGTACAATTTCAATAGTAATGAGGGATCCAACATTAAACTCTTTTGTACAGACTTCCGCTCCACTCTTCATACAAGCAGCGTAGCGCTCCTGTTGTTCGACAATGACACTATCAACGCCAGATCCGATAAACGAGAAAACAAACGTTCCCGGAATAATACCTAAGAAGGTTCCAATAACGTAGGTCCGAAGGGATACACCCAGAAATGCTGGCGCAATATTAACAAGCCAGAACGGGAAGGCCGGCACAAGTCTGAGAAACAGAAGGTAACTCATAGCGTTGTCCTGGAATCCTTTTTCAAGTCGAGCGAGCCACGGACCAGCCTTCTGCTTCAGGACATCACCAATCGATGTCGCCGCGATCAGAAACAGCAGCGTTGCACCGATTGTCGCTGAAAAAACTGTTATCAATCCTCCGACGCCCCACCCAAAAAGAAAGCCGCCACAAATTGTTAGAAGCAACCCGCCGGGGAGAGACGCCGCAACTGCGATTGTATACAGAACACAGTAGAGCATAAGTCCGGTTATGTAGTGGTCGTCTACAAATGAAATCAGCTTGTCGCGATTCTCACTAAAGACGGTAAAAGACAGATATTCATCAAAGCCAAAAGCGAAAAATGAGGCAAACAGCATTACAATTATCAAAAGCGGGAAGTACTTTTTTATCTTTGCCGCGGTACTAGGCACAGCGCTGTTTGTCACATTTCCCATACCGTTTTTTTCCTTACCCACTGCGACGAACATCGGCCTCGACCGATGTTTCTATTATTTACCACTGCTCGTAAAAACGAATGCAATGCCTTACATTACCAGAAAACCATCACCTATACAGCCATTTAGCATAGTATCGGCGGGTGAGACGCGCTCAAATATTATAATTTTCGCTGGCACTCCTGCACTCAATGTTTCTTCAACATAACCAGCTTCCACGCTGGGAGAAGTCCCGTTCAACCAAATGTGAGATTTGTTGAGAGACAAACTCATACTTAAAATACCTACTCATGTTGAAAAGCGTTACGTCCTCCATTGACTTCATGCTCAGCAGCCCTTATACAGCGGGGCTTAATTTCCTCTTCACGCGGTTCGGCGTTGGAGACAGACGGAGAAGTCCTGTGAAACGTACATATCAACCAAGTAAACTCGTTCGTGCTCGTCGCCACGGTTTCCGCTCTCGCAGCGCGACTGTCGGTGGTCGCCGTGTTCTATCTGCTCGTCGCTCTAAAGGCCGTAAGAGCCTTTCTGCGTAACGAATGCCGAAAGGCGTCGAACGACTTACAAAGCGCGCAGAGTTTCTACGCGTAGCGGCCGTTCGTCGCAAATGGGCAACCCCTGGAATGGTCTTGCAAGCTGCGTGTGATCCCTCATGCGTAGATGCGGGCCGTTTGCGTGTGGGGTTTACGGCGACTAAAAAAACGGGAAACGCTGTTATTCGAAATCGAATAAAACGGCGTTTGCGGGCACTTGCTGACGAGGTCTTGCCTTTATATGCCAAGACCGGATGGGACTATGTCCTGATTGGGCGTCAGGGGACACCTACCCGAGATTTTGACGCCCTCAGAAAAGACCTGAAAACAGCCCTTAAAAAGGTTGGGGCTTATGAAGAGGAGACACCGAATGCGTAATTTTGTGACTTTTCTGCTGAAGATGCCAATAAAGGTTTACCAATACCTCATATCCCCTTATCTTCCTGCGAATTGTCGATACCACCCCACCTGTTCTTCTTATGCACTGGAAGCACTGCAGAAGCACGGACCGGTAAAAGGGAGTTGGCTCACATTAAGACGCTTTGGAAGATGTCATCCATGGGGAGGGCAGGGTTACGATCCTGTTCCAAGTAACATTAACAATTGTCACCACTGCACGGCACAGTCGCCAAACAGTGTTCGCATTGAGTAGCATTAGGGCTTAAAGATGTCAGATCAGAAGAATGTGGTTCTTGCTGTCGTACTATGTTTCCTGATTATTTTCGGGTTTCAGTATTTCGTAGAAACACCGATAATCGAGGAACAAGCGCAACAACAAACTGCTGAGCAATTGGATAATGGTACTGCGCCAACTCCAGATTCAAAAGGTGTATCGGCACCGGCAGGCTTGCCATCAACAGCGAGTCTGGTGACGCGCGAAGAAAGCTTAAACCAATCTCCTCGTATCCAGATAAACACACCTTCCCTGCACGGCTCTATCGCTCTTAAGGGCGCCCGCATTGATGACCTCTCGCTTATCAATTACAGAGAAGAGGTTGATCCGGAAAGCCCCGAAATTAAGCTTCTATCGCCATCTGGTGGTCCAAACCCATATTATGCGGAATTCGGATGGAGCGTGTCTGCCGACACTAAAGTTGCTTTGCCAAACGCAAATACTCTTTGGTCGACCTCTTCAAACCAGTTGACGGCTGATACGCCTTTAATCCTTACTTGGGATAATGGAGAAGGTCTTCTCTTTACACGTACATACAGCCTGGATTCCAACTTTCTATTCACCATCGAGCAGAAAGTGGAAAACGCCACATCAAACGACATCACTCTGTTTCCATATGGCTTAATCTCACGGACAGGTATGCCTGAAACAACAGGTTTCTATATCCTTCATGAAGGCCCAATTGGCGTCTTCAATGAGACGTTGGAAGAAATAGATTATGACGACCTTGTAGAAGAAGGCGGAAAAACCCTCTCCTCAACTGGTGGCTGGCTCGGTATGACAGATAAATTCTGGCTCACTGCACTGCTTCCAGATCAAGGCGCACAATTCAAAGGCCGTTTTAATCATGTTGCTCAAGGGGATCGTTTCCAAACAGATTATCTCAACCAAGATGGCGTTGTTGTAAAAGCTGGTGCAAGTGCCTCAACAACCAACCGTATGTATGCAGGTGCAAAAGAAGTCGAAGTCCTAGATTCGTACGAAAAAGAATTTGGTATCGACAGACTTGAGCTCGCAATCGATTGGGGTTGGTTCTACTTCTTAACAAAACCTATCTATTTTGCACTTGAGTTTCTTGCAAATCTCATCGGAAATTTGGGCCTCGCTATTCTGGCATTAACAGTTTGTATCAAACTGCTTCTTCTGCCACTTGCCCATAAATCATATGTTTCCATGAGCAAAATGAAGAAGCTGCAACCTGAGATGGCCAAGCTTCGTGAAAAACATGGTGATGACCGTGCAAAGCTCAACGAAGAAATGATGGCGCTGTATAAGAAGGAAAAAGCAAATCCGGCGGCGGGTTGTTTACCTATCGTCTTGCAGATTCCAATCTTCTTCGCCTTGTACAAGGTGCTGTTCGTAACGTTGTTGATGCGTCATCAACCATTCTACGGCTGGATCACCGATTTGGCGGCACCAGATCCAACCAATTTATTCAACCTGTTTGGTCTTATTCCATGGACGCCGCCTGAATTTATGATGATCGGCGCGCTCCCTATCCTTATGGGTATCAGCATGTTCATGCAACAGAAGTTCAACCCACAACCGGCTGATCCTGTGCAGGCTAAGATTTTCATGTTTATGCCTATCTTCTTTACTTTCTTGCTCGCCAGCTTCCCAGCAGGCCTTGTGATTTACTGGACTTGGAACAATATGCTTAGTATTGCCCAACAATGGTACATCATGCGGCGTATGGGTGTTCCGGTGAACAACTAACCTTTTAAAGGTCTATCAGATCAATGAACGATCGAGACAATAACGATAAAGAAGAGGCGGCCTTCATCGAGCAAGGCCGCCTCCTTTTTGCTCAGGAATGCCAATTTGTAGCCGGTGCGGCAACTTTAGAAATGCTGCCCGAATTGCCGCTGAACGAGATCGCCTTTTCAGGGCGATCAAATGTGGGTAAATCAAGCCTGATTAACGCGCTAACAAACCGCAATACTTTGGCACGTACATCCAATACGCCTGGCCGGACACAACAGATTAATTTCTTTGAACTTGGCGGGCGACTATCTCTGGTCGATTTACCAGGTCATGGATATGCCAAGGTCTCAAAGACAAAAATCGCGGACTGGACTAGTCTTGTAAACACGTACCTTAAAGGGCGCGCGAAATTGCGACGTGTTTGCCTGTTGATTGATAGCCGACATGGCTTGAAAGAAAGCGATCGTGAAATCATGTCGATGCTGGATGTTGCTGCAGTCAACTACCAGATCATCATGACTAAGGTTGACAAGTCCAATCCAGACGACTTGAAATCAATTATTGAAAAAACGGAAAAAGAACTCACCAAACGGCCAGCAGCACATCCAGAAGTTTTCTTGACCAGTGCTATGAAGGGATTTGGTATCGAAAAACTCCGCGCTGAGCTAGCCTCATTGGCAGAGTAAACAAGGGCGAAACGAATGAGCGAAAATCAGATGTCAGTTGAAGAGCAGCTAAAAAAAGCAAAAATTTTATCTGAAGCGCTTCCGTATATGCACCAGTTCGCAGGTCAGACGTTTGTCATTAAATATGGCGGGCATGCCATGGGTGACAAATCGCTTGCCGAAGATTTCGCTCGGGATGTTGCCCTCCTTAAACAAGTTGGTGTTAACCCCATCATTGTTCACGGCGGCGGCCCACAAATCGGTGAGATGCTGGAACGTCTCAAGATCCAAAGCTCGTTCGTTGATGGTCTTCGTGTAACAGACCGCGCAACTGTTGAAATTGCGGAGATGGTTCTGTCTGGATCACTCAACAAAAATATTGTAATGGAAATCAATGCCGCAGGCGGAATGGCTGTCGGGCTTTCCGGCAAAGATGGCAATCTTATTGAAGTTCAAAAACTAACGCGGACAAAGCGTGACCCAGACAGCAACATAGAACGCATTCTGGATCTGGGATTTGTTGGGGAACCAAGCCAGATCAATCCAGAAATTTTGCAAAGCTTCGAAGAAATTGACGTCATTCCGGTAATCGCTCCTATTGGGGTCGGGCCCAAAGGGCAAACATTCAACATTAACGCCGATACAGCGGCGGGACATATTGCGGCAGCCATTGGCGCTAGCAAATTGATTATGTTGACAGATGTTGAAGGTGTTCTGGATAAACAGAAGAAACTGATCAACAAATTGACACCTAAAGATGTTGCAAAATTGCAGTCAGATGGGACGATTGTCGGCGGAATGATCCCCAAACTGGAAACCTGCCTGTTTGCACTCGAGAACGGCGTGGATGCAGCGCATGTTCTCGATGGACGCATCCCCCATGTTCTTTTGCTCGAAACCTTTACAGAGCATGGCATCGGGACCATGATCCATAACGGTCACCCCGCTAATCAGCTGTAAAGAAAGATAACTGCCAATCCATATCCTTATCATTGAAAGGATATTCCACCCCGTCTCTTGCATTTACGACATCGCGAGGCGGGACATGGGCAATTTCAGTCTGCATTTTTATTGCAAGACGCATGGACAACTCTGCTTTCCAGCAGAGAGCCGTGACGACCTTGCCATTTCGTGAATTTAAAATAGACCTGACGGTCCCAATTTTCATGCCGGTCATCAGTCCAAGGCCCATTTGAACGAAACTGATTTCCCGGCTATTCACGGCCTCCATCATAGTTTCTTCGTTCAATCTGCCCGCTGACCACAATTTTTGGGCGCGTTTTTCCGATTTGCTTTCGTCTTCTTCGGTCAAACTACTGCTCTCTTCAATTCGATTTCGAACTTGCTTTTTTAGCTCGCTTTCAATTTCAGATGAAAGGCCATTTTTCTTCACTAATTTCTCAACAAGTGACATTGCCACAAAACCTGCAATCCGCTTCATTGCCCGAAGAGACAGATCCACCCGCATTACCAAGGGTTCATGCAGGGTCTCAATTCCTTCTGCCTGACTGATCATTTGATCCAGCGTTTCCTCGCGCACCCGTGCCGATTTGTTGGCAAGTAGCGCTGCGACAGCAGGTATATCTAGAGTTGCCGCAACTGCCTCCGAAATGTCTTCTCCCAGATTATCACGGCGTGCAACGGCAGGTAGGCTTCCACTAGCAACACCGCTTGCGATGATTTCAAGCAAATCAGTTTCAGATAGCAATGGGGAATATTCCAGAACCGGACTTGCAACAATTTCCTCTGCATCTTTTGCAAGCGCCAAAATCACATGCTTTGGTGCTACCAGACTGTCTTTCAAGGATTCTGACAATATTGCGCGAATGGATGGAAGCTGGTCTTCTGCCAATACTTCCAGAACTTCTATCGTCTGCTCTCGTATCTGTGCCGCTTCGTCTCCAGAGAGGCTGGGCAACAACCGACAGATTTTTCTAGCAAGCTCCGAACGGACATCAATATCAGTGTCGCGTGCAAGAATATTGTTGGCCTGATGGGGTGTTCTTTCGTTTTTGGCAACCACTTTGCGAACGTCCGGCGAACTATCGTCTGTGAGATAATACAGAACTTCCGCTTTTGTCGATGGATTTGCAGCTAGCTTGGCACGAACCTTTGGGCTCTCACTATTCGCAAGATCCTTACTGTCTTCGTAACTAATTTCTTTAACCTTGCCGCGGCCAAATAACTTCCCGAATATCATATACCCTTATCCTTGCTTACGTCTTCCTCTGGCGCGCCTTCGCTTGCGACAGAATAAGAACCCTTGCCTTTGGCTTTAACCACATACATTGCAGCATCTGCAGCTGCTAATAATCGCTCCAGATTTTCATCTGGTTCCCCAACCGCGCCAACGATACCAATAGAAAAACCTAAACTTGGCTCAGTTACTTCCAGTTTTTGAGAAAGGTCATTGCAAAGCAGTTGTAATTCTTCTGCTTTCTCTATTGCTTCAGGCACCGGCATATCTTCAAACCAGACAGCGAATTCATCACCGCCCAACCTAGAGACAAGATCCCCGACCCGGCTATGTTCTTTGAGAAGTTCGCTTATCCCTTTTAAAACCTCATCTCCTTTTTCATGGCCGAAACGATCGTTTACTGGCTTGAAATTATCTAAATCAATATAAAAAAGAGCGTTGGGTTTTTTTGTTCGTTTCCCGTGCTCTACACGTTTGGACACATCTTCATGGAAGGCTCTTCGGTTCAACAAACCGCTCAATTCGTCAGTTCTGGAGAGCTCCACCAGCTTTTCTTGTGCTTTAATCTGGATAAGCGCCACCCCTAAATGGTCGCTTAAGGAGTGGAGTAAGCGGGCTTCGTCTTTTTCCATTTCCAACGCGTCTTTCCGCCGAACGATGGCAATGACGCCGTCGATCTTTTCCTTGGAAAAAATCGGGCTTAAAAAAATACGCCAAGTCCCTTGATCTACGGCTTGAAGTTCGTAGTCACTTTCTTCAGCTTTTTCTCTCTCCCCAAACCAATTGAACAGACTATTTTCGATCTCGTCATCTATTGCAGATTTGAACGCAGCTTCAAGAATTCCCGTTGTATTTTTACGCCCAATCCATATACGGGTACTATTGAGCGCATCACAGGCGCCCTCGCCGGCTATTTGGAACAATTTCTCTGGATCAACTTCTCGCCGCATAGCGTCTACAATGGCTGCAAGCATTTCCTCTTGCGCCGCCGACCTGTCCATTTGCGTCCTGCGTGACATTTCTTCTGTTATATCCCGACCAGCACCGCGATTACCTGTGTGATTACCCTTATCATCGAAGACAGGAATGGAGGTCACACTCATGCAGGCAAGCGCGTTGGATTTATCTCTGAGCCAAACTATCTTGTCACTGACAGGAGCAGGTAAATAAAAGGGATTGATTTCGTGTTCATCAGCGTCCGTCGTATTTCCAAGAACCAAGTCTTTTGCCGGCATTCCATCTAGTTGGGCAGCACTGTAGCCAACAGCTCCTCTGGGGGACACATATCTGAAGCGACCAAGATTGTCTGTTTCCCAAACGAATTCAGCTGAACAGGTAACTAAATCTTTAAATAATTGCCGTGAAGCGATAAGCGCGTTGGTCAGATTTCGCTGCAAAGTCACATTTTTTGCAGTCACCAAGACAGTACCCTTAATTTCTTCCAAAGGCAGAAAAGTAAGGTCATAGATTTCCGTCTCGGCACCGATGGCTTCAAATGTCGCCGTTTGCTGTGCAGGTCCCATTTCCCTGTAACCTTTTCGCAAAGCTTCGCCAAATTCGCTCTCAGGCTCTAAATCCAATGACGAAATCAAATGTTCAGCGTGTCCGTTGAAATTCAATACTGTCATGTCTCCAGCCAGTATGAACGCAGGGCCGGGAAACTCGTTTAAAAGCTGTTCCTTACGGATACGCAATTGGCCAAGGGAATCATCTGGGGAACGTCCCCATTTACTCAACGATGAAATTTGCGCGCGAAACAGGCCCATAAACAACCACATAGTTTAGGGGATGATCCCCCTCGTTTAATTAAGGCAATAAGAATACCGCGCTTAACTTAACAGCCCCTTAAAGCCCGCTTCTCTCAAAAAATTTATAAAAAACTTGCAGCAACACTTGCAAAGCGCATAATCCCGCCATGAAAAATGAAAATATGTGGTCCCATTTCTCGGACATAGACGTCTGGATTTTTGATCTGGACAATACTCTTTATCCCTCTCACTGCGATTTATTCTCTCAAATGGATGTCAGGATGGGGGAGTTTGTCTCATCATACTTGCAAATCGAATATGATGAAGCCAAGGCAATTCAGAAAAAATATTTTGCCGAATATGGAACGACACTTAAGGGTTTGATGACAAACCATGGTTTGGACCCCAAGGAATATTTACACTTTGTGCATGACATAGATGTCAGCCATATCAAACCTGATGAAAAACTTAACACCGCTCTTGGCAAACTTGAGGGACGCAAGATCATTTTTACCAATGCCTCCGAAGCGCATGCACAAAATGTATCTACCCAATTGGGAATTGATCACCACTTTGAAGCTGTGTTTGATATTTATCAATGCGACTTCATTCCTAAACCCGATTTATCCGTGTACAAGAAGATGCTGAAAGAACTCGACATAGACCCAAAACGTTCAATTTTCTTTGAAGATATGGCAAAAAATCTGGTCCCTGCCCATGAGCTTGGCATGAGAACAGTTTGGATACCAAACACCGCTCAGTGGTCGCATGAGCAATCATCAGGTAACCATATCAACCATGTCGTAGAAGATTTGTCAGACTGGTTGTTTGAGCTGACATCCCAAGCCCTGGAAGACTAATTCACGCAAGCCGCCGCATCTTGTTGACTTAACGCCCCGCGGCAGTATGTTTTCACAACGGATTTCCACACTATTTTGAGGAATAATTATGAGTTTAGCTGATTTACAGCCGATCATCGAGGCGGCTTGGGATAATCGGGAGAATATTTCCCCGTCTACAACTGGTGAAGCAAGAGAGGCTGTAAATGACGCTCTTGAAGCACTTGATAGCGGCGCTGCGCGGGTCGCAGAAAAGACTACCGACGGGTGGCATGTCAATCAATGGCTGAAGAAAGCTGTATTGCTATCTTTCCGTCTCAATGACATGGAAATGATCGCAGGCGCACCGGGCGCCAACACAAACTGGTGGGACAAAGTTCCAAGTAAGTTTGAAGGCTGGAATGCTGAACAATTCCAAAGCGCCGGTTTCCGGGCAGTTCCAGGCTCGATTGTACGCCGCAGTGCTTACATTGCACCAAGCGTTGTTCTAATGCCAAGTTTTGTAAACCTCGGCGCCTTCGTTGACAGTGGTACTATGGTTGACACATGGGTAACAGTTGGATCTTGCGCACAAATCGGTAAAAACGTGCATTTATCTGGCGGTGTCGGAATTGGCGGCGTGTTAGAACCGCTTCAAGCTGGCCCTGTTATCATTGAAGATAACTGTTTTATCGGTGCCCGTTCAGAAGTTGTAGAAGGCGTTGTTGTTGAAACAGGCGCTGTTCTTTCAATGGGTGTCTTCATCAGCGCTTCGACCAAAATTGTAAATCGTGAAACAGGCGAAGTTCATATTGGCCGTGTTCCAGCATACTCCGTCGTTGTCCCAGGCAACCTGCCCGGCAAGCCGCTTCCAGATGGCACACCGGGCCCAAGCCTTTATTGCGCTGTTATTGTAAAAACTGTTGATGAGCAAACACGTTCAAAAACATCTATCAATGATTTGCTCCGCGATTAACTTTTCCGGACATTTCAATTAATCAGAGGCCTGCTCTTCCAGAGCGGGCCTTTTTTTTGTTTTCCCGGTACACCATGTAAAGACCGCTTACCGCGATAATCGAACTTCCCACCCAAACATTAAAGCCCGGAATTTCGTTGAAAAAGAAAGCACCAAACAACACGGCCCAGATTAGACCCGTATATTCAAACGGGGTGATAACCCCCACTTCACCGATGTTGAACGCTTTCACAATGCAAACGTTTCCTGCCAATGATAGAACTGCCATCAACCCAACAGCAGCTAAATCCTGCATCGGCATTGCTTTCCAAAAGAAAAACGCTCCAATTGAGCTGAAAATTATTGTCCAGAAAGTGACGTAGAATACGATCGTGAAAGTCGCATCTGTTTGTCCAAGCCAACGGCTTGCCAACATCAAAAAGCAATACGAAAAGCTGCCAGCAAGAACTATGAATACAGTAGAGTTGAAACCGTCTCCCGTTGGCTGCGCGACAAATAACACACCGCAAAACCCAACGAATATCGCTCCCCAACGGTGAACTCCAACCTTTTCCTTAAACAAAGGAACAGAGAGCGCTGTCATGATGAAAGGAGACACAAAGAAGATAACAGTTGTTTCTGCCAACTGCATGGAGGACAGAGCCGTAAAAAAGCAAAAAGGTGCTAAAAATCCAAAAAAACCACGCATCCCGTGGATTAAAAACCTGTTCGTCTTGACTAGTCTAAGCCCACCAAAGAAAGGCATAGCCAAACTGAGGATCACAAGATTGATACACCCTCGAATAAACAAGATCTGAAAAACGGAATACTCCGCTGTCACCAGTCGTTTTGCGACAGCGTCCATACTTGCCAACATGAAGATGGCAATCACGATATAAATAATACCGGCAAGATTTTTGTTCTGCACTCCAACAGGACCAGTCATCACAGGAAACTCACAAAGGGAAAGATTAAAGACAGAATAATCTTTTGAAAGACGCGTATCATTTACACTGAGCAATAGTACTGTCAAGAAAGATTAGATCTACTTCGCGTTAAGTGCATTGACCAAGACAACTTGCACAGGTAAATCTCTTACATGAGTTATATGAATGATCTAGAAGTTATTGAACTCACTCAGGAGCTTATGCGCTGCCCGAGTGTTACGCCTCACGATGCAGGTGCCCTGTCTGTTCTGCAAACCGTTCTTGAAAAGATCGGATTTGAATGCAAGCGGCTGACCTTCTCCGATGACAATACACCGGACGTGGAAAACCTTTATGCCAGATATGGGACAACGGCTCCCAATTTCTGTTTCGCGGGGCATACGGATGTCGTTCCCCCAGGCGATTTGAACTCATGGAGTGTTGATCCGTTCGATTCTGTCATTAAGGACGGCATGCTATTTGGACGCGGTGCTGCGGATATGAAAGCTGCTGTCGCTTGTTTTGCAGTCTCTGCCCAACGGCTCATAAAGGCTCGGCAAGGCGAACTCAACGGCTCCATCAGTTTACTTATTACCGGAGATGAAGAAGGCCCTGCTATTAACGGCACTCGCAAAGTTCTCGAATGGATGGCTGAAAACGGAGAGCATATCGATCATTGCGTCGTCGGTGAGCCGACCAACCCTAATCAATTAGGCGATATGGTCAAAATCGGCCGCCGAGGTTCCTTCACCGGGTTTTTAACAGTGAACGGAAACGAAGGTCACGCGGCTTATCCCCATCTAGCTGATAACCCAATTCCTCATTTGGTGGCGCTCATGGCTGAGCTTGACGCTATGCAACTTGATGATGGCAGTGAGCACTTCCAGCCCAGCAATCTTGAGTTTACAACAGTTGACGTTGGTAACCCTGCGACAAATGTTATTCCCCCCTCAGCAAGGGCAACGTTCAACATTCGCTTCAACACACATCATAGCCTTGATGGCCTTGACGAAAAAATCCGACACCTTCTTGATCAGACTGCAACGAAGCGCGGTGCTTCATACGATTTGAGGATCTTGAAGAACTCTGAGCCATTCCTGACAGCTGAAGGTGACTTTAGCCATCTCGTTGCGGGCTCGATTGAAAAACATCTGGGACGACGACCAGAAATGTCCACAACTGGCGGCACATCAGATGCGCGGTATATTAAAAATTACAGTCCCGTTGTAGAATTTGGGCTCGTTGGGCAAACCATGCATAAAGTTGATGAATGTGTTGCCGTTGAAGATATTCATTCACTAGCTGATATCTATACAAGTATTCTTGAAGGGTATTTCAAAGACTGACAATGGCAAGCATCAATGAAATTACATGGTCGATCTACGGCTGCTACCGGTTGGCACTGAAAGACAAAAACGCGCTGTCGTTGTTCAATTTGTCATCGAGCGGTTTTTGGACATCGTTTTCGGCTATACTTCTCGGTCTTATTGTCACGCTTCTACAAAAAGGCATTGAGTTCAATCTAGCCTCTACCAATGTGAGCTTCTTCCAATTCATCACACTTTTTGGCGTTGCTATCGTCATATCTTGGAGCTGTTATCTGCTTGCGGTCGGCATCGTGTCCAAATATATGGGGTTTTCGGCTCAATTCAGCACTTTTGTGATTGTCTATAACTGGAGCCAACTTGCAATCATCAGCATTTGGTTCCTGTTTTCCATTCTAGTTATGGGATTAATTGGTCCGCAAGCGGTTACCCTGTTAGGTCTGGTTTTCATTGCCGCGAGCTACCTCTACCTTTGGTACATAATTGTCGTCACCCTTCAAGTGTCGTCAATGCTTGCCATTGCGCTAACGTTTATGGAGTTCCTAATAGCGATATTTATCCAGCAGGCGCTGCTTAGCGCCGTCTTTTAGCTTCTCATTAGCCTAACAACTGATCCAGCGGATACCCTGTGAATTTTTTATTCTCTGTCATGACGACATGAGTTTTTACATTCACCACTTTTGCTCCCGAATTCAAAAGCATCTCGTTCACTTCGTGATAACGCTCCATATCTGCGCAGACGATACGCAAGATAAAATCGCACCCGCCGCTCACAGTATCGCATTGCACGACCTCCGGTAGGCTGTCAGCGAAAGTCTCAAAGGTCCGGAAATCCTGTGGACGATGATGCTCGAGCGACACCATGGCAATACAAGTAATATATCGGCATAACCGATCCAGATTAATTTGCCCTATAAACTGCCCTAAACACCCATCTGCCTCCAGCTTTCGCACACGTGTAAGGCAGGAACTTGGTGATAAGTGCACTTTTTCAGCCAGCTCCTGATTAGTAATTCGACCAGCGCCTTGCAACACCGAAAGAATATTCTGATCTATACGATCCAGAGCACGCTTTTCTTTCATATATCAAATCCATTTCCCAAAAAATTAGTTTGGAGATATTTCACTCATAGCCATGAATTCCCACAAATTCAAGGAATTTGACTTATTTTCGGCCTCCTCTACTTAAGTGTTATGCGTCACCTAAAGGGACAAAATAATATTCTGCAAAATTGAATAAACTTGCAGAATATTCGCAAAATGACGCAATTATCGATAACTCATTTTCTGTTGCACTTGGTATCCTGAAGTTGAAAAGCCTACTGATCTAATTCATGGAGACAGCATGACCAACACCGCACTTATGGCCACTTATTCCCCTCCCGATATCTTGTTTGAACGCGGCGAAGGCGCCTATTTGTTTACTCAGGAAGGGGACAAATACCTCGACTTCATCTCCGGTATTGCGGTCACCGCGTTTGGTCACAATCATCCTCATCTTGTGGCAGCCCTAAAAGATCAGGCGGATAAATACTGGCATAGTTCCAACATGTTCCGCGTTGAAAGCGGAGAAATTCTCGCGGAACGTTTAACCCGCAATACTTTCGCCGATCGCGTTTTTTTTGGAAACTCCGGCGGGGAGGCTGTAGAGGCGGGCCTTAAAATGATGCGGAGGTATCACTTTGACAGAGGAGACACAAAGCGTACCCGCATAATTGGAATGGAAAAGTCCTTTCATGGCCGGACTATCGCCACTGTCGCCGCCGCCGGAAATCCAGCCCATACAAAGGGCTTCTTCGAAGGTGATCTCGGGTTTGATCATGTTGCATTCGGTGACATTGATGCCTTGCGAGCCGCAATTACTGACGAGACGGCAGGTGTTATTCTGGAACCGGTGCAGGGTGAAGGTGGTATTCTACCTGCGCCCAAGGGCTATATGAACGCTGTTCGAAAACTTTGCGACGAGACAGGCATTCTGTTTATGGTTGATGAAATTCAGTGCGGCATGGGGCGAACAGGTAAGCTATTTGCATATGAGTGGTCAGATATAACACCTGATATTTTGGCATCAGCAAAAGGACTTGGCGGCGGTTTTCCAATCGGCGCGTGCCTTGCGACTGAAAAAGCGGCAGCTTGCATGGTTGTCGGCACCCATGGATCCACTTTTGGCGGCAACCCGTTGGCAACTCGTGTTGGGAATGCCGTTCTGGATTTACTTCTGGAAGATGGTTTCTTGGGTCAAGTGCGCCAACATAGTGAAACGTTGAAGTCCGGTCTTGAAGATCTTGTCTCCTTGCATCCAGACAAATTGACCAGTGTTCAGGGACTAGGGCTGATGGTCGGTATGAAATGTCTCATTCCTAATGTCGATTTTCTTACTAAACTTCGTGATAACAAGCTCCTTTCTGGGCGTGCCGGAACAGATATTTTACGGCTTCTCCCACCGCTAAATCTAACGGATGCTCATATTGACGAGGCTCTTGGCATTCTAAACAAAACCCTCAAAAACTGGTAGGGAGCAGACATGTCTCTTCCTCCATTCATTGATTGGATTGATGGCCAACAAGATCAAATGGTTCGCAATTTACAGAGCTGGTCGAACATCAATTCGGGATCCCTGAACCTTTCGGGTCTTGCCTTGATGGCGAAAACCCTCGAGAAAGCCTTTGCGGAAACCGAAGCCAATATTGAAGTTTTGCCATCCGATCCGATGACTATTACTGCCGAAAACGGTGAGATATCCGACGTGGAGCTTGGCTCGATTTTAAGGATTACGAAACGACCAGACGCTAATAGGCGGGTTCTACTCTGTGGTCATATGGATACAGTTTTCAGCCCGTCCCACCCGTTTCAGATTTGCAAAGATCCTGCCGATGGACAAATGCACGGACCTGGTACAGCTGACATGAAGGGCGGCCTAATGGTCATGCTCAACGCTTTACTTGCGTTTGAAAAGAGTCCCGATTGTTCAAATCTAGGCTGGCAGGTGATTATCAATGCGGATGAGGAAATTGGCTCATTCGGCTCGGCACGTATTCTGGCAGAAGCGGCCAAGGCCGCTGAAGTTGGAATGATATTCGAACCCTCCATGCCGGACGGCACTTTTGCGGGCGCTCGCAAGGGAAGTGGAAACTTCACAATAACAGTACACGGCCGGGCTGCCCATGCCGGTAGAGAGCATCATTTGGGACGCAACGCCATTGCAACGTTGGCCAATGTGATAACAAGCCTCGACACTCTTTCGGGTCAACGCGATGGGCTTACTGTTAATGTCGGGCAGATCTCTGGCGGCGGCGCTTTAAATGTCGTACCTGAACTTGCCCAAGTTCGTTTTAATGTTCGTCTGGAAGCCATTGAGGATCAACCTTGGCTTCTAGAAAAACTGGATGCCATCCTGAGGGACATTAATACACGGGATGGTATTCAAACCAAGCTAACCGGTGGTTTTTCTCGCCCCCCAAAACCGATGACGCCGACACTAGAAAAATTATTCAACTTGGCAGCTTCTTGCGGGCAGGAACTGGGAATAACTGTTCAGCACACGGCGACAGGGGGATGTTGTGATGGCAATAACCTAGCGGCCGCGGGCCTTGCGAATATCGACACATTGGGTGTTCGCGGTGCCAGCATCCATTCGGATCAGGAATACATGATTGTGGATAGTTTGGCGGAACGCGCCAAACTATCGGCCCTTATTCTCCATCGTCTTTCGCAGACCACAGACCCAGTTTTCACAAGGCAAACGATATGATAGTTATTCGTCCCGCAAAAACATCCGATTTGAATTGCTTGCTGGAAATCTCTATGGCAACAGGCAGCGGTATGTCGTCCATGCCAAGTGATCTCAACTCCTGGGCCGCAAAAATTAAAAAAAGCGAAGAAAGCTTTGCCAAGCAAGCAAGCGCGCCAGAAGGCGAAATCTATTTCATGGTGATGGAAGATAGTGAGACAAGCAAAATTGTAGGGACAACCGCCATTTATGCAGGCGTTGGTTTGGATCAACCCTTCTTCTCCTACAAAGTCTCAAAATTGGTTTCATTTTCTAAAGGTCTAGATAAAAAAAATCAGATGAATGTTCTGCATCTGGTCAACGACTTTACAGGTGCAACAGAAATTGGCTCGCTTTTTCTCGACAAAGACTACCGAAAAAACGGGAATGGACGGTTTTTATCACGCGGCCGTTTTCTGATGATATCCGATTTTCCAGATCGGTTCGGAGATCCCATTTTCGCAGAAATGAGGGGTTGGCAGGACGAAGAAGGCCGCTCACCGTTTTGGGAGCATTTGGGCAGAAAATTTTTCGGTCTCGGATTCGAAAATGCTGATTTCATGAGTTCTGTTAAAGGCAATCAGTTCATTGCTGACCTTATGCCCCGCCACCCTATTTACGCGGATTTACTCCCGACTTCAGCGCAAGAAGTGATTGGAGAACCCCACGGAGCCTCCGCTCCTGCCTTGCGTTTGTTGGAAAAAGAAGGCTTTCGCAAAAGCGGCTATGTCGACATCTTTGATGGGGGTCCCACGGTTCATTGCCAATCTGGAAACATTGAAACGATCCGCAATGTACAAACCAGAAAAGTCTCTAACTTGGTCGAGGATCGAGAAATAACGGACACAACGCGATATATCATTAGTAACCGCTCTTCCAACGATTATCGGCTGGTCAACCAGTCTTTGACCCTTCATCAGGATGGAACAGTTTTTATGGGCCGAGCTTCTGCCAAAGCCCTTCATGTCTCAATTGGTGATACGATCACTTATGTGGAGTAATTCAGATGCTTAGCGGAAAACTATTTATTAATGGTAATTGGCAAGATGGACATGGCAACACAATCCTGTCGACGTCTCCCACAAGCGATGCCGTCCTGCTCAGCGGGAAAAGTGCAACCGAACAAGATGTGTCCGATGCCGTTTCAGCTGCTCGCACCGCCTTTAAAAATTGGGCCCTCCTCCCATTTGAAGATCGGGTGAGTACAATCCGGCGGTATCAAGAAGTCCTTCGGGCAGAACAAAATGTTCTGGCTGAACTTATATCACTGGAATGCGGCAAACCACACTGGGAAGCAAAACTTGAAGTCGCAACTATGATCGGGAAAATCGACGTCTCCCTTAAGTCCCATGAAGCACGTACGGGGACAACTGAAGCTGAAGTTCCGGGCGCGGTTGCCAGATTGCGACACAAACCCCACGGCGTTATAGCCGTATTTGGACCTTTCAACTTTCCGGGACATCTTCCAAATGGCCATATCGTACCGGCCCTTCTGGCAGGCAACACTATCGTCTTTAAACCCAGCGAACAAACAGCCGGTGTAGGTGAGTTCATGACGAGTTGCTGGGAGGAGGCAGAACTTCCTGCCGGTGTCCTCAATTTGGTTCAGGGAAATAGCGAGACTGGCATCGAACTAAGCACACATGATGGTATCAACGGGCTATTCTTTACGGGAAGCTCTCATACTGGCGCCTTATTACACAGTGAATTTGCGGGGCATCCTGCAAAAATCCTTGCCCTCGAAATGGGCGGTAATAATCCGCTTATCGTAACGGATATATCTGACATTCGAGGGGCAGTATATCACACCATCCAATCTGCATTTATTACAGCAGGACAGCGCTGTACATGCGCGCGGCGCCTTATTGTTCCCATTGGTGAGGAGGGCGATCACTTCATAAGCGCACTCGTGTCTGCGACAAAGAATATAAAGGTAGGACCCCAAATGGATAATAGCGATCCGTTCATGGGATCTGTTATTTCAAATACGGCTGCAGACGACTTACTAACAGCCCAGGAAAATCTTTCGTCACTGGGCGGTAAAATTCTTAAATCAATGGCACGGACAGTTATAGGAAAACCGTATCTAAGCCCGGGCATTATTGACGTAACTTCTATCGGTAAATTACCCGACGAAGAATATTTTGGGCCTCTTTTGCAAATCATCCGTGTCTCCGATTTTGACACAGCCATCGACGCTGCAAATAATACGCGCTACGGTCTTTCCGCGGGTCTGATCAGTGACGATCCAGCCCTTTATGAAAAATTTCTCGCTCTGTCCTCTGCCGGTATTGTTAATTGGAACCGACCCCTTACTGGCGCAAGCGGATCAGCACCGTTTGGCGGCATTGGCGCCAGTGGAAACCACCGCCCCAGCGCCTATTACGCTGCTGATTACTGCGCCTATCCTGTGGCCTCACTAGAGGCTGAGAAAGCGGACCTACCGGCAATCTTAACGCCAGGGATCAGTGTATGATCAAAGAACAAGAGTATAATTTTGATGGATTGGTGGGCCCAACGCATAACTTCGCAGGTCTATCTTTGGGCAACATCGCCTCCACGGGGAGTGCTGCAAGCAGCTCAAACCCCAAAGAAGCCGCTTTGCAGGGCCTTAAGAAAATGCGAGGCCTTTCAAAAATGGGATACTTTCAGGGTGTCCTCCCTCCCCACGAACGACCTCATATTTCAACTTTGCGAAAATTGGGTTTTACCGGCACAGATACAGAAATATTGGCAACGGTTTCGAAGACTGCCCCCCATTTGTTGGCGGCCTGCTCCTCAGCATCTGCTATGTGGGTGGCAAATGCCGCGACTGTTAGCCCCGCAAACAACACATCTGATGGGCGCACTCATTTCACCCCAGCGAACTTAGCCGCTATGTTTCACAGATCCATCGAACACCCGATTACTGAACGTATTTTGAAACGAATATTCTCAAACACCGACCATTTTGCGCATCACACCCCGCTTCCGACGGGGCTTCAATTTGGCGACGAAGGGGCCGCAAATCATACGCGTCTGTTTTCTAATTCTTCTCATTCCGGAATCGAAATATTTGTTTATGGGATGTCAGCGTTTGATCGAAGGCGGCCACGCCCTGCCAAATTTCCTGCTCGGCAAACACTGGAAGCATCTGAAGCCATCGCCCGAGCACATGGTCTCACCAATGATAAGGCAATTTTTGTTCAACAAAATCCAAACGTGATCGACGCAGGAGTGTTTCATAACGATGTCATTTCGGTGGGAAATGGCAATTGTCTCTTTTACCATCAGGATGCGTTTCAAGACGCCTATGCCTTAAAGGCTGCAGTCTCAAAACAAATTCCCGATGCTGTTTTTATTGAAGTCCCTCGCGAGGAAGTTTCCGTTGCAGAGGCAGTTTCCACTTATCTATTTAACACGCAACTATTATCCGATCCTGACAACTCTGCCGAAATGCGCCTTATCGCCCCGATGGAATGCCGCGAAAACAGCAGAGTGCATAGTTATCTAGAAGCGTTACTCGCAAAGGATACGCCCATCAAAGATGTCTCGTACATTGATGTTCGCCAAAGCATGAAAAACGGAGGAGGACCTGCCTGTCTACGCCTTCGTGTTTCTTTAAGCGAGGAGGCTAGAAACAGTATTGATGCACGGGTTTTTCTTTGTGACAGCCTATTTCACGATTTGTGCTATTGGGTCGAGAGTCATTATCGGGACAGGCTTAGCCCTGCGGATTTAGCAGATCCTGATTTGCTGAACGAATGCCGTACTGCGTTGGATGAGCTCACACAAATCATGAAGCTGGGCTCCATCTATGAATTTCAGCAGGGATAATCCACTTTCGCTAAGTAAAGTCCATGAGCAGGGGCGTTAGGTCCGGCTTTCTGTCGATCTTTCGCCGCCAATGCATCCAACACATCTTGATTGTTCCACTGCCCCTTACCAACAAGGGATAAAGTACCAACCATTGCCCGTACTTGATTGTGTAAAAAAGAAGGGGCCGATACATAAATACTTATGTCCACACCATTTCTGACAATTTCCAACTGATCCAGTGTCTTAATCGGGCTTTTAGCCTGACAAGCAACCGCCCGAAAACTGGAAAAATCATGATTACCGATAAGTAAGTTTGCAGCTTCCTGCATGGCATCGGTGTCAAGTTCCTGGCGAATGTGCCATGCACGGCCCATATTCAGCGCCAATCTGGAGTGCCGGTTACAAATTCGATAGACATAGTGACGACCATGAGCAGAGAACCGTGCGTTAAACTCATCGGTCACACGTACGCAATCCAAAATCACCACGCGGGCTGGACGCATATGATGATTGACAGCGTTCATAACCGTGGCCGGATCGTGTTCTTCTTGCAAATCAAAGCTTGCGACTTGTGCGAGAGCATGAACACCGGCATCCGTACGACCTGCCCCTTGAATTCGAATATCCTCACCGCAATAGGCAAAGATCCCCTCTTCAATGGTTTGCTGAACAGAAGCGCCGGTTTTTTGTCGCTGCCAACCAACCAATCCGGTTCCATCATATTCTATGGTCACCTTATAGCGGGCCATTACAGAAGCCTTTCGCCCTTGGTGAGCGGATATCCATTAAGGAATGTTTTTGTATCCATGGGCGATTTGCCCGCACGTTGTAACTTCGTAAGTTTTAACGCGCCCTCACCACATGCAACGCATAGAAAATCGTCGAGAAGAACACCGGGTTCACCTTGTTCTTCGCAGATTTCAGCATTTAGAATTTTTACCCTTGTGCCGTCTTTTTCGAAATATGCACCAGGAAAAGGACTTAATCCGCGAATATGGCAACTCAATTCTGATGCAGAACGTTGCCAGTCAATTGCCGCTTCTGCTTTGTCGATTTTTTTCGCATATGTGACACCAGCCTCAGGCTGAACGCACGCCTTAACATTGTCTGACCCAAGTTTTCCGATGGTCTGGACCATCAGCTCAGCACCAACATCTGCCAGCTCATCATGTAGACTACCCGCTGTGGTCTCCATTGTAATGGGCAATCGGGCCTCAGCCAAAACATCACCTGTATCCAGGCCCTCAGCCATTTGCATAATGCCAACACCGGTTTCTGTATCACCAGCCATAATAGCCCGTTGGATTGGCGCAGCGCCTCTCCAGCGAGGTAGTAAAGAGGCATGCAAATTAAAGCATCCGAACTTTGGCGCATCCAGTACAGCTTTTGGAAGCAACAACCCATAGGCAACTACAATTGCAACATCCAAATTAAGGGCAGCGAATTCTGCCTGTACTTCTTCTGATTTCAAGGACGTGGGGGTGCGCACTTCAATATTGCGCTCTTCCGCCAGTTGATGAACTGGGGTTGGACGTAAAGATTTTCCGCGTCCCGCTTTGCGCGGTGGCTGAGAATAAACACAGACAATCTCATGATCCGATTGAAGCAAAGCCTTCAAAACGGTGCAGGAAAAATCAGGCGTTCCCATAAACGCAATTCGAAGGCTGCCCATGTGATCCCCTAACTTGCCATTTTTTTCTGTTTAAGTAATTTCCGCAGGATCATGTTCCGCTTTAACGCAGAGATATGATCAACAAACAATATACCATCCAGATGATCAATTTCATGCTGTATACAAGTCGACAAGAGACCATCAGCATGCAGTTCCTGTTTTTCACCGTCCAGATCAAGGTAGGACAATTTTATCTCAGTTGGGCGAACCACATCTGCATAATGTGAGGGAACTGACAGGCAGCCTTCTTCATACATGCTGTCATCATCTGAAACCCATGTAATATCCGGGTTGATTATGGCGATCGGTTCTGGGTCTTCCCCTTCTTGACCTTTACCAACAACATCCAAGACAAGCAGGCGTTTCTGCACACCAACTTGTATGGCCGCGAGACCAATGCCCGGTGCTTCATACATTGTTTCAAACATATCAGCTACCAGCTCACGGATTTCATCTGTGATTTCAGCGACAGGCGTTGATATGGTTTTAAGCTGCGGATCAGGTGCGACAATTATCGGCAAAATGGCCATGGTCTTCCAACATTCTTCAAGTTACAATACAAGCTATAGAAATTCACTCATTAGGTATTACTCTGCGGGTCAAACGTCAAGGTTCTTGCGGAACATCTACACTCGGGGCTGGGGGCTCTTTATGGAATTTGTACTGATCGGCATTGTTATCGTGCTCGCTATTGTAACTGGGCTGGTGGCACTCAAAATCGGAAAATCGGAAAAGATGATCCAGGTAGCCATGACAAACAGCGAAAATTTAACACGTCTTACCGAAGGGCTCCTCAATCAACAGGTCAAGCTTGAAGGACAATTGACTCAAATGTCCACAGATGGTGCCGCTAGCCAAAGCGCCATTAACAAGACGCTCGCTGAACGGTTGGATAATGTCTCCAAAAGACTGGGTGACAGTCTAGTCCAATCAACTGAAAACACGAATAAAACGGTTACGGAACGATTAGACAAAGTCACTATACAACTTGGGGAAAGCCTTTCCCAAACAACGGAAAAGACGGGCAAAGCGTTAAGTGAATTGCAGGCACGGCTCGCCATTATTGACAAGGCACAAGACAATTTGACCGATTTGTCGTCCCAAGTGGTTGGCTTGCAAGACATTCTTGCGAACAAGCAAGCCCGCGGCGCGTTCGGAGAGTTACAATTAAATGATTTAGTGAAATCTGCTCTGCCACCCTCTGCATATGATTTTCAGGTAACCTTGAGTAATGGCAAGCGTGCTGATTGTCTGATCAAACTCCCGAACCCTCCGGGATCGATCGTAGTGGATGCTAAATTTCCATTGGAAAGCTATCACCTACTTCGAAACGCAGAAAACGATGCCGACTTACAAATAGCCAGACGCGCTTTTATTTCTGCGATGGGCAAACACATTAATGATATTAGCCAAAAATATATCATTGATGAGGAAACAGCCGAATCAGCGTTGTTGTTTCTACCGTCTGAGGCCGTTTATGCAGAACTCCACGGCAACTTCCCTCAAGTCTTGCAAAAATCTTACGATGCAAGGGTTTGGATCGTCTCCCCAACCACATTGATGGCCACACTAAATACGGTTCGTGCTGTTTTAAAAGACAGCCAAATGCGTGAACAAGCTGGCGTTATTCAAAAGGAAGTTGGGGTCTTGCTCAAGGATGTGGAACGGTTGGATAAACGTGTCGACAGTCTGTCGCGGCATTTTGCACAAGCGAGTAAAGACGTAGGTGATATCGAAACATCAAGTCGTAAGATTATAAGCCGCGGAGAGAAAATCGAAGACCTACAGCTTGGAGAACAAGACAGTGAAGAACTACTCACCAATCCTGCTGAAATGCTTCAATAATATTTTGAATTATTGGATTTGAATGCGGCGTGATCTAAGCGCCGTAGTCAGCGTTCCATCATCCAGATAATCCAGCTCACCTCCCACAGGAACCCCGTGGGCTAGATGGCTCACCGTGACATTACTCTCTGCTAACCTGTCAGAGAGGTAATGCGCTGTTGTCTGCCCATCTACTGTCGCGTTTAAGGCAAGGATAACCTCTGTTACGACATCATCGATAGCCCGGCTCAGAAGCGGTTCGATACGAAGTTCTTCAGGGCCGACACCATCTAGGGCGGATAATGTCCCCCCTAGAACGTGATAGGTCCCGGAAAACGCTCCTGAACGCTCTAAGGCCCATAGATCGGAAACGTCTTCGACAACACAAATTATTTTCTGATCACGCCCTTGATTTGCACAAATATTACAAGGGTTTACCGTATCCAAATTCGCGCAGATATCGCATGTCATTACGTTTTCCGCCGCCGCCGCCATGGCCCCGCCTAACGGGATAAGCAGACTTTCGCGGTGCTGAATTAAATACAGGGTAGCCCGGCGCGCAGACCGCGCACCAAGCCCCGGAAGCTTAGATAAAAGCTGGATCAGTTGATCAATTTCAGAAGTACTCATTGAAAATGTACGATCCGATTAAAATGGCATCTGCATGCCAGGTGGAAGCTGCAGTCCGCCTGTCATTTCTTGCATTTTTTCTTGGCTGTAAGCTTCTACTTTTGCACGGGCATCCGCGTGGGCGGCCTTGATCAGGTCTTCCATAATCTCTGGATCTTCGGGATCGATAATACTTGGGTCAATCTTAAGACCTCGCATATCGCCTTTTCCATTCAAAGTAACTTCAACCATGCCCGCACCAGAAACACCGGTTAGCTCATGGCTTTCCATTGATGCTTGCATTTCTGCCATCTTACTTTGCATTTCCTTGGCCTGCTTCATCAGGTTTCCAAGATCTTTCATGCACTTTTCTCCACTAATCTAGTTCTTCATCACCGGATATATTCTCATCCTGCGAAAATTCAATTGTTGGCGCCAAATCTCGCACTTCGCGGATTGTCACTCCGTTAAATTTTTCCTTAATGCGTTGCACCAATGGGTGGCGCTGCACTGCTTCAATCATTGCAGCTTTATCCAGCTGCCGTTTTTCAGCAACTGTTGGCGCACCTTCGGCCTCGGCCGCGACGGTAACTGTCCATTGTTGTTCTGTGATTTCACGCAATCGTTTTCCCAAACGCGCAGCCAAGTCTATCGGCGCACCCGGGGCGGGGCTAAATTCCAGCAATCCCTTTTTGAATTTTACAGGACGCATGAAATTAATCACCTGTCCTTTCAACATCACATCACGCCTGTCTGCGAGGAGATCAACAATGTCTTCCATGGTTTTTGGGATTTTGACAGCCTGCGCTTCTGGTTCTGCCATCTGATTTTGCAACGGCATCGGCTGAGCATATGCATTAGCTTCAGAAATCTGGCTCTCTACCAAAGACAAGTGGGCCCGCGGCGCAGAAGAGGTGTTCGGAGAATTGATGGGTTGCTGGTTTGAGACAGCGAGTGCCGCAGCACCGCCGCCTTGACTCATTCGGGCTCCCCCGCCATTTGTCGGTGAAATACCGTTTGGACTAACCCCCGCGTTGCTTTGCGTACCTTCTGCTAATTTTTTAGCTAAATCTCCCGGTGTCGGTAAATCGCTCGCGTAAGCAATTCTGACCAGGATCATTTCAGCAGCGGCTATTGCCATGGGCGCATTGCGAACTTCATCAAGCCCTTTTAAAAGCATCTGCCACGTGCGTGCCAAAGAAGACATGGAAAGTTTCCCAGCCATTTCTTGACCACGGCTAACATCTCCTCCGCTTACCGCCACATTATTTGCAGCCTCGGGCGTAACTTTTATTGTCGTCAACCAATGTGTCAGTTCAAGCAAATCCTGTATAATGACAACAGGGTCTGCACCGCGATCATACTGGCCTCGTAAAATCCCAAGTGATTCTGCAATTTCCCCTTTGAACAAGGTTTCCATCAAATCGAGCATACGTGAGCGATCAGCAAGGCCCAGCATATCACGGGCCTGTTCTGCGCTAACTGTTCCATCGCCATGGGCGATCGCTTGATCCAGCAATGACAAACCATCCCGAACAGAGCCTTCGGCAGCGCGCGCAATCAAACGCAGCGCATCTCCTTCGATAGTCGCACCTTCTTTTTCAGCAATCTTGCCAAAATAGTCAGTCAACGTCTCGGCATCGACACGTTTCAGATCGAAACGTTGGCAACGGGATAAAACAGTTACTGGGATTTTTCGAATTTCTGTTGTCGCAAAGATGAACTTCACATGTTCCGGTGGTTCTTCCAATGTCTTCAAGAGCGCATTAAAGGCATTTTTGGAAAGCATATGCACTTCGTCGATGATATAAATCTTGAAGCGAGCATTGATGGGAAGATACCGAACGCCGTCAATAAGTTCTCGAATGTCGTCGACACCTGTGCGACTAGCAGCATCCATCTCAAGAACATCTTGATGACGATCTTCTGCGATAGAAACACAATTCTCACATTCACCGCACGGATGTACTGTCGGACCACCTGTTCCATCGGGCCCAATACAATTTAAACCACGTGCAATAATACGTGCCGTCGTCGTTTTACCGATACCCCGGGTTCCGGTTAAAATAAACGCATGGGCCAGACGCCCAGAATCAAGTGCGTTGGAAAGTGTCCGAACCATGGCTTCGTGACCAATCAGATCATCAAAGTTTGATGGACGGTATTTTCGTGCAAGCACGCGGTATACAGAATTTTTATTTTCTTCAGACATGAAAGGATCATATCAGAGAAACATTCACATGTTCAAAGAATTATGGGAAAAATTAGAGAAGCTGTTTTCAAATTGTGCGGGGGTTAAGAAGACTGGCAACGACCCGCGCCGAAACTCGTTACGGCTGCTTCCTTCCGGATCTGACCGGGTTAGCGAGGGGCACGCCCATCGCCAGCCTTCCACCGCTTATATCTGATATGTTCCGACAAGTTGCAACCCTTTAATCTACTTTTGCCTCGAATTATTGATATTTCTACAAACTGGCACGAATTTCCGTCGTACAAACACCCTTGACGATTGCCAGCGCATTAAAGTTGTGTAAGAATTTGCAAATCATGACAAAACCTCTCGTATTTACCGGCAACAGGTTTGACCGGGCCGCCCATTTGCGCAACGACGCCAACTGGTTAGCGGAAAAACTCAAAGATCCTTCCAGCCGCTTTCTGCCCATGCACCGGCAAAAGGCGCTCATTGATCTACCCGGTGGCCCTTGCATTGATTGGCGGGGCGCTACTGATATCCAGTCGTATCTGGATGACGGCGCAAATCTGATTTTCCTCGGGATCGCAGACTTTTCATGCCATTTCGCGGTCGATGTATCCTCGATTGAAAACCCGAAACAACTCCCAAACTCTGATTGGGGGAAATTCATTGATGTGAGATCGGTCTCGGCTCAACTTCGCCCAGGTGAGGCCGGCGCCCTTGCGCAGGCACGTTCCATGGTAGCTTGGCATGACAATCACGGCTTCTGTTCCGTCTGCGGCAGCAAATCTGCAATTCAGGAACTTGGCTACTCACGCAAATGCACAAACGAATCCTGCAACGCGCCTCATTTCCCGAGAACCGATCCGGTTGCCATTATGATGGTGACGATGGGCGACAAATGTCTTTTGGGAACCGGTCATAACTTCCCTAAGCAGCAATATTCGGCGCTGGCCGGATTTATTGAACCTGGAGAGACAATCGAACAAGGCGTCCGCCGCGAAGTATTTGAAGAGACCGGCATCAAAACGGGAGACGTACGCTATCACTCCTCTCAGCCTTGGCCATACCCATCCTCGTTGATGATCGGTTGTTTCGCCGAAGCCTTAAGCGAAGAGATCACGATCGATGAAAAGGAACTGGCTGACGCTCGCTGGTTCACTCGCGACGAAATCGTGACAATGATTGAACGTTCGGGGACAAACGAGACACCGCGATTGTCACCGCCCATGGCGATTGCCCATCAGCTTGCGAAGGCCTGGATAGAAGAAAAATAATCAAAAATAGACACGGAATTTGGAAAGGCGGCCCTGCATGTATTGGGGCCGTTTTTTTTTGCACAGCTAGCGAACAGTATTCCATTCCGCAACGCACAAGTTACTAGAACCCTAATATTACGAAACACATACAGACGCACAGGAAACTATAAAGCAAGGAGCTTTTTTTGATGAAATCACACAACTCCATCAAAAGTATTCGCCTTATTTTCAGCCATTCACTGCGCAAAAAATAGTCATCGCGCACAAACAAACAGCATTCAATATTCTTAAAGAAAAATTCAGAATAAAAGGAAGAATTGCACTTGCGATGGATGTTCGCAGGTGCAATATATCTTTTGTCAGCACACACATACACTGACTGCCCTCGCAAGAGGGCGTTTCCTCCCATACTAAGGGCTGTGTTAGCGCACAGCCCCTTTTTTTATCTTAAGAGACCTTAACGGGCAGTACTTGCCAAAGTCAACGGATCTGTGAATTTCAAAAGGCCTCGGAACGGTAAAATCAAAACCGCGACCATAAAGAGTTTAATGCCATAATCACCCAACGCCCATGTTTCCCACGGTAAACCTGTTCCAGCAAATGCCAAGCTGAAGAAAATCACTGTGTCGAGAAAAGAAGCGATAACTGAAGAGAAAAGAGGCGCTTTCCACCAAGCCGCTTGGCGCAATTTATCAAACAGGAAAATATCCAATAAATGTGCCAGTAAGAAAGCTGAACCGGATGCCAAAGCAATGCGCGGATCTGCAAACAGAAGTGACATAATCACAGCCGCAGCAAAACCAACACAAACAACGATACGTGCCTTTGACGCGCCCAGTGCGCGATTGGTCAGATCAGTTACCAAAAAAGCAAACGGGTAACTCAACGCCCCCCATGTCAGCCAATCGTTGATCGGCATTTCAACCAATATATTGGAAGCCGTTACAACAACTGCCATGGCAATCACGCCGCCTAATAAAAAGACGCGTTGCAATGGTGTTGTACCAGAAACATTTATCATAAAATTCGAACCCACAATAAAGTGGACCTCACCTATTCCGGCGAGACCCTAAATTTGATAGTGCTTGTATGTATAAAAATCGAGGTGATCAAGCCTTAAGCGTTATATTCTTTTCTATATGGGTTTTGAGGATACACACCAAGAACCTTTAGCTTTGCCGAAAAGAATTGCAATTCCTCGATGGCGCGGGACAGATGTGCCTCATCCGGGTGCCCTTCTACATCAATGTAGAATTGTGCCGCTTCAAAACTGGCATCCGTAATATAACTTTCCAACTTGGTAACGTTGACACCGTTTGTTGCAAATCCACCAAGCGCTTTATAAAGCGCGGCAGGCTGACTGCGGACCTGAAATACAAAACTCGTCATACACGGGCCACTCTTAAGCCCCGGATCAACGCGATCTCGCGATAGAATAAGAAAGCGTGTTGTATTGCCTAGCCGATCTTCAACTCGCTCGCGCAATACATCAAGACCGTAGATTTCTCCGGCCAAGCTGGATGCGATTGAAGCTTGCGATTTATCACCAAGTTCCGCGATCATTTTAGCTGAACCCGCAGTATCTGCATGAATTAGGGGTTCGATGCCCAGTTCACGCGTGAAGTTACGGCACTGCGACAAAGCCTGTTCATGACTATGTACCGCCTTAACATCTGTAAGCTTCGTACCTTTTACACCAAGTAGCTGATGCTGAACCGGCTGGAAATGCTCTCCAATTGTATAAAGACCGCTTTCAGGAAGTAGATGGTGAATATCCGCAACGCGTCCCCCAAGAGAGTTTTCAATAGGGATCATTGCGTATTTGGCTTTTTCATCGCGAACCATAGAAATCGCGTCCATAAAGGTTTCGCACGCAACTGCTTCCATATCCGGAAAGACTTTTTTGCAGGACAAATGTCCATACGCGCCGAGGACACCTTGGAAGGTAATTAAATTTTCTGGTTCGGAGTTAGACATAATTATTTTCCGGTTACTTTATTCTACATCATTCAAGTTGTTGGATCTTACAGGTTCAATTAGCGTGCAGCAAAAAATTCGCGCATACGCTGCAAGTCTTCGGGAGTATCAACACCAAGTGGCACAGTGTCAACGCATGCTGCATCAATCCGCATTCCAGCTTCCAACGCACGTAATTGTTCTAGCTTTTCGCGAAGCTCCAACGGAGAAGGCGGCAATTCTACAAATTTTTTCAAGGAAGCCCGACGGTAGGCGTAAATTCCGATATGGTGATAATGTGGACCTGGCCCCCACGGAGTTTTCAGTCGGCTAAACCAAACTGCGCGCCCGATTTTTGAACCTTCCCCCATACTGACGACTGCTTTCACGGCATTTTCATCTTCCAGTTCATCGGGATCATTAATCTCCGCGACCAGTGTCGCAATATCTGCGTTTGCTGAAGATAAAGCCTGAAGGGACGCAATAATTGCTTGAGGATCCAATCCCGGCAAGTCACCTTGCAAGTTAATCACGGCATCGAATCTCCCCGCAGGGTCAAATGTTTCTACGGCTTCAAATACTCTGTCCGAGCCAGAAGGGTGATCACTTCGCGTTAAAACTGCATTTCCACCTGCCGAATTCACCGCATCCGCTACCTCTTGTTCGCCGCAGGCAACAATTACAGGCCCGATATCAGCTTCACGGGCGCGATCTAGCACCTGCACAATCATTGCTTTGCCGCCAATATCAGCCAATGGCTTACCGGGAAGTCGGGTCGACGCCATACGCGCAGGAATTACAACAACTGGCTTCAATTCTTCTGACATGTGGAAAATTACTCCTAAAATCCATAAAAAATGCCCGAATGGGTGTGTCAATTTGGCTTTCTTTTTATACGTCTTACGTTTTCGAAGCAAAAGCAGATAAATTCCACTCGCTTTTTTTTGCTGCGTTTGGTAGAGCTACGCCCAGAATATATGAGCTGAGGTAAGCAATGAATAATTTCGAGCTAAACAAAATTGCCGGTGCAGTACTTGCAGGTGCCCTTCTTGTTGTAGCGGTCAACGAAATCGCCAATATCGCCGTTCACCCGACTGCCCCTGAGAAAGCCGCGTATGCGATTGATACAGGAACAGTGGCAGCAAGTGATGGCGCGGCCCCTGCAGCAGTAGCAGAAGGACCGTCCCTTGGCGTACTTCTCGCAGCAGCAGATCCCGCAAAAGGATCCAAAGTCTTCAAAAAGTGTGGCTCGTGTCACACGACAGAAGAAGGCGGCGCTAATAAAATTGGCCCCAATCTTTATGCAATTGTTGGCAAAGCAAAAGGCGCAAGCGCTGGCTTTTCATACTCAGGCGCCCTTATGGAAAAAGGTGGCGACTGGTCATATGAGGATTTGAACGCATTCCTGACGAAGCCGAAAAGCTTCATCAAAGGGACCAAAATGTCGTTTGCTGGCATTAAAAAACCAACGGATCGTGCAAATCTAATTGCATTCCTTCGGACGCTAGGTTCAAGCGCACTTCCACTCCCTGCTGCGAACTAACAGAGTTTATTTGCCCAATGAGTGAAATTTGCCCCACTGAGTTTATTGATCTCGCCAACCGGCTCGCAGATGCGGCCGGCGAGATTATTCGCCCGCTTTTCCGGCAAAAAATTGACATTGTTAGTAAAGACGATGCCAGCCCGGTGACCATTGCGGATCAGAACGCTGAAATGGCGATGCGCCAAATCATCGAAGCTCAATATCCTGATCATGGTATATATGGCGAAGAACACGGGCAGGTTAGAACAGACGCGGAATATGTGTGGGTACTTGATCCAATTGACGGCACACACTCCTTTATTTCCGGCGCTCCAACGTTTGCAATATTGGTTGGCCTCTGCCGCAATGGCGTTCCGATCATGGGTGTTGTTGATCAACCGATCGCAAACGAACGCTGGGTTGGTGCGAATGGCACAACCACGCTAAACGGCAAGCAGCTTTCAACAAACGAAGACGTTACCGCTGTAACAGATGCCTCTCTCTATTCCTATGGGATTGAGCTTCTTAAATGCGACCGCGGAGATGATTATAGAAAACTCTGCGACAACGTAAAACGTGTTCGTTTTGGTTACGATAGCTATGCCTTTGGCTTGCTCGCACACGGTTTTGTCGACGTGGTAGCAGATGCGGATATGAAGCCGTTTGATTATTGCGCCCTTGTGCCCGTTGTTCAATACGCTGGCGGGACAATTACTGATTGGGATGGCAATCCTTTGACCCTTACCAATCCGGGTTACGTGCTGGCAGCAGGAAACGAAAGCCTTCATACCGACGCACTTGCCCACCTGAAGTCAACTTAAGACACATATTTTTGAATAATTCTTGATGTCTTAGACATTTAACCCCATCTTGACATACAATTAAGTCAAGAACTGACAGGGGAAAAATGAAACTTCTGACGGCTGCGGCCACTCTCTGCGTTGCGTTGCTATCCGGCACGAACTTCGCCCTTTCTGATGAGGTCAAAACGACCAAATCTCATGGTTTGTCTTTAGCAGGCCCCCTAAAATACGGGCCAGACTTCACACACCTTGACTACGTCAATCCAAACGCTCCAAAAGGCGGTGCGATCAAGTTGTCGGCTCGCGGCGGATTTGACAATTTGAACCCGTATATACCCAAAGGAAACATTGCGTCCGGCATCAGTTTGACCTTTGAGACACTGATGGCGCAGCCAAGCGACTCTCCCAGTGCAGAATATGGATTGGTTGCCGAGAGTGTTGAGGTTGCCGAAGATCTAAGTTTTGCCATCTATAACTTGCGCGCTGAAGCAAGCTTTCATGACGGCACGCCTATTACATCAGACGATCTCGTCTTCAGCTTGAAAATGGTCAAGGAAAAGGGTCGCCCTCTCTTCCGGTATTATTATGCGGATGTGAAAGACGCCATCCCTATGGGCCCCAAGCGGATCAAATTTGTATTCACCGGCCCGCCAAATAGGGAACTTCCTCAAATAGTTGGACAGCTTCTCCCCGTGCTCTCTAAAAAGCATTTTGAAAATCGGGATTTTTCAGAAACAACGTTGACCCCGATCCTCGGTTCCGGCCCCTACAAGGTCAAGGAATTCGAAGCCAATCGATTTATTACATACGAACGAGTGGCGGACTATTGGGGCAAAGACCTCCCGATCAACAAAGGCCGTTATAACTTTCAAACCATGCGCTATGATTTCTACCGTGACACATCTGTTCTGTTAGAGGCCTTTAAAGCCGGAGAGTATGATTTTAGAGCCGAGAATAGTGCTAAAAACTGGGCGACTGGCTATGATTTTCCTGCGTTAACAAATGGACTGGTTGTTAAAGAAAACATTCCAAGCAACTCTCCTGCAGGTCAACAAGGCTACGTTTATAATCTTCGAAAGGATAAGTTCAAGGATCCCGCACTGCGTGAAGCACTTGCCTATGCCTTCGACTTTGAATGGCTGAACAAGAATATTTTCTACAATCAATACAAAAGAACCAACAGCTACTTCTATAATTCAGTCATGGCCGCAAAAGATGCACCTACAGGAGCCGAGCTTGCACTTTTGGAAACCTATCGCGGCAGGGTTCCTGAAAGAGTATTTGGTCCAGCCTATGAGCCCCCCGTTACGGACGGAAGCGGCAGAGACCGGAAACCACTTCGTGCAGCGAAGAAAATTCTGAAAGCCGCAGGATGGAAAGTTGAAGGCGGCAAACTCATCGATCCGAATACCGGCAAACCACTCATCATCGAATTCCTCATGTATGATCCCAACAGCCTTCGGGTTGCCGGTCCGTTCATTAAAAATTTGGAAAAACTGGGCGTAACCGCGAAATCTCGTGTTGTTGACACGGCTCAATATACAGAACGTCTTCGAAATTACGATTTTGATATTGTAACTTCTGGCTTTGCCCAATCTAGCAGCCCCGGAAATGAGCAACGTGAATTTTGGGGAAGCGCTGCTGGAAATCGCCCTGGTAGCAGAAACTTAATGGGTATCGATAATCCTGCAATCGATGAGTTAATCGAAAAATTGATTGCCGCCCCAACATATGAAGACTTGAAGCCAATTGTCAGAGCGTTAGACCGGGTACTCAGTTGGAGTTTTTATATTATCCCTCAATACACATCTGCGTTTGAACGTATCGCTTATTGGAACAAGTTTGGTAAGACTGATATCACACCCAGCCAAGGAACAGATATAACGGCATGGTGGGTTGAAAGCGCAAAAGAAAGAGAACTTAAAGAAAAACTGAACTCTCTTAAGAATTCAAATTAATTTGGGGATGGAATTAATGGGAGTTGGAAGGAAAATTCTTCTGTGCGGTTTAATCGGATTTTGTGTGAACTACACACATATCGCAGTGGCAGGAGAATACCGCACCCATGGTCTCTCGACTTTTGGGGATTTGAAATACAACAATGACTTCCATCAATTTGATTTTGTTAATCCAGAGGCCCCTAAAGGCGGGACCATTCGGCTTCGAAATCTAAACAGTTTTGACAGCCTCAACCCGTTCATCCTTAAAGGTCTGTATGACGTGGTCAACGCAGATGCAGGAGGAGACCTTTCTTTTAATTACGCCAGCTTGATGACCCGTGCCCATGATGAGCCTGATGCAGTCTATGGGCTCGCCGCGAAAGAAGTTACCGTCGATGAAGCCGGTCAATGGGTGACATTCCATTTACGGCAGGGGCCAACTTTTCATGACGGAAGCCCTATAACAGCTGCGGACATCGTCTACAGTTTCAACACTCTAAAAAAAGAAGGGCACCCGCGTTATCGTCTTCGTTTTCAAGATGTCCTCCCTCCCACCATTCCGGAGACCAGCAGCATCCGGTTTGACTTTAAAAAAGGCGCCCGCACGCGAGGGCTTGCCCTACAAATTGGCCAAATGCCAATCCTCTCCGAAGCCTCATTTAAAGACAGACCATTTAATAAGACAACCATGACACCATTGCTCGGTTCCGGTCCCTACAAAATTACGAAAGTACAACCGGGTAGGGCTGTTACCTACGAGCGTGTGAAAAACCATTGGGCTGAAAAATTACCTGTTCACGTTGGTCGCTACAATTTTGATCGCATTCAAATTGATTATTATCGAGATAATACCGTGGCACTTGAGGCGTTCTTCGCGGGAGAATATGACTTCCGCGAAGAGTTCACTTCTAGAAGCTGGGCAACTGAATATGTCGGCAAACCGGCATTCGACAAGGGCTTCATCATCAAGGATGTCTTAAAAGACACCTCCCTCACCGGTTATCAGGCATTTTTCTTTAATACCCGCCGCGAGAAATTCAAAGACATTCGGGTTCGCCGCGCCATAGGCCTTATGTTTGATTATGAATGGACGAATAAAAACCTGTTTTACAATAGCTATGAACGCTTAACCTCTACCTTTGAAAATTCGAAAATGAGTGCCGAAGGTAGTCCGTCATCTGAAGAAATGATCCTGCTTAATAAGTGGAAAAGAGAAATCCCAAGTGCTGCCTTTGGTCATGCGTTCGTTCCGCAGATCACCAATGGAAGCGGAAAAATCAGAAAATCAATTCGGGCGGCTCTCACCGATTTAAAAAGCGCAGGATGGACGATTAAGAATAAAAAGCTGGTAAATGGGAATGGCGTTCAAATGAAGATTGAGTTTTTGCTCTACAATAAATCATTTACGCGCATAATAAATCCGTTCATTCGCAACCTTGAACGTGTCGGTATCGACGCAAAAATCCGAATTATGGATGCGGCAAGCTGGCAAAACAGATTGCAGGAGTTTGACTTTGACATCACCTCGCGCCGTTTTTCTCAACCCGCCTTTCCCGGTGTTGAGCTAAGAAACTGGTGGGGATCGAAATCCGCGGATACCACCGGTGGTCTTAATATCGCGGGCGTTAAAAACGCTGCTATCGACGACAGTATTGAGCAGATCTTGAAAGCAACAAACCGGGATGAGCTAAAAACCGCGACACGCGTGCTCGATCGAATTTTAATGACATCTCACTACACGATCCCCCAGTGGTTTAAAGCAAGTCATTTTGTCGCCTACTGGGATAAATTCGGGCGCCCTAAAGCGCCGAAACCCGGTTATGACCGCGCCGCGCTGCATAGCTGGTGGTATGATACAGAAAAAGCAGCTAAATTAGCTGCTGCAACACGTAATTAGGGGGTAATTGGTGCTCGCGTATATTTTTAGACGACTTCTCTTAATGATCCCGACGCTTTTTGGCATCATGGTCTTGAACTTTGCAGTCATCCAATTTGCACCTGGCGGCCCTATCGAGCAGATTATTGCAGAAATACAGGGGACTGCCATTAGCGCCACAGCCAGAATAGGTGGTTCAGGCGGGGGCGATCTATCGTCTGGCAGTAGTCCAAGCGCTGGCAGCGGCAACGAAAGCAGCTACCGGGGGGCTCAAGGCCTCGACCCTGAATTCATTAAAGAACTTGAAATACAATTCGGTTTCGACAAACCGGCGCATGAGCGTTTTTTCCTGATGATCAAAAACTATCTGGTGTTTGATTTTGGCACCAGTTATTTCCGAGACGAAACCGTTTTTAATCTGGTACTCGAAAAAATGCCCGTTTCCATTTCCCTCGGACTTTGGACAACGTTGCTTGTTTACTTAATTTCCATACCACTTGGCATCAAAAAAGCCGTACGAGATGGGAGCCGTTTTGATGTGTGGAGTAGCAGTCTGATCATTGTCGGCAATGCTATTCCAAGTTTCTTGTTTGCCGTTGCCCTTATTGTTTTCTTTGCAGGCGGTTCCTATCTGGATTGGTTCCCGCTTCGGGGTCTCACATCTGAGAATTTTGACGAACTGAGCCTCTTTGGAAAAATTACTGACTATCTTTGGCATATTGCCCTTCCAGTAACTGCCATGGTTATTGGCGGATTTGCCGCCCTGACGCAGCTTACAAAGAACTCTTTCCTCGATCAGATCAGTCAGCAATATGTGCTAACTGCACGGGCAAAAGGACTGTCGGAAAAACGGGTCCTTTATGGACATGTTTTCCGAAATGCCATGTTGATCGTCATCGCAGGATTTCCAAGTGCCTTTATCGGAATTCTGTTTACAGGCTCCCTGCTCATTGAAGTTATTTTCAGTCTCGACGGCCTTGGCCTGCTCGGCTTTGAAGCCGCTATAAACAGAGATTACCCTGTTATTTTTGCAACTGTTTATGTCTTTGCCTTACTTGGCCTTGTAATGAATTTAATCGGTGATTTAACCTATACATTGATCGATCCGCGTATCGATTTTGAAGCACGGGGGGCTTGAACGACATGCAGCTTTCCCCGATCAATCAACGCAGATTGGAAAACTTCAAAGCGAACAGACGTGGCTACTGGTCGATGATCCTGTTTTTGGGGTTGTTCGTTATTTCTCTGTTTGCTGAAGTTGTCGCAAATGACAAACCGCTCCTGATCTCCCATAAGGGCGAACTTTACACCCCTTTTCTCGTCACTTATCCGGAAACGGCCTTTGGTGGTGATTTCGAAACCGAGGCAGATTATCGCGATCCATTTGTCGCTGAGCTGATCGAAGAGAGCGGCGGCTGGACTATCTGGCCGATCATCCGATACAGTTATACGACCATCAACTATGACTTAAAATCACCAGCCCCAAGCTCACCTGACTTAGAAAATTGGCTTGGTACTGACGATCAAGGCCGAGACGTGCTCGCTCGTGTGATCTATGGCTATCGCATATCAGTGGCCTTTGGTCTCATTCTGACGATTTTGAGTTCCATCATTGGGGTCTCAGCCGGTGCAGTGCAGGGTTATTTTGGTGGAGCAACCGACCTTATCTTCCAGCGACTTCTGGAGATTTGGGGAGGCATGCCGAGCCTCTACATCCTGATCATTCTCGCAGCCATGATTGAGCCGACCTTCACAATTCTTCTTGGACTATTACTTCTATTCAGTTGGCCTAGCCTAGTGGGGGTCGTTCGCGCAGAATTCTTGCGATCTAGAAATTTTGACTATGTCCGGGCTGCGCGAGCGCTTGGTGTTCGCGACCGGGTCATTATTTTCAAACACTTGCTTCCAAATTCCATGGTGTCGGCCCTGACCTTTTTGCCATTCGTCCTAACCGGCTCCATCGTCAGCCTGACATCCCTCGATTTTCTAGGACTTGGGTTGCCGCCGGGTTCTCCATCCCTTGGGGAATTGCTTGCCCAAGGCAAAGCTAACTTGCAGGCACCGTGGCTTGGGATCACCGCCTTTATGGTTCTATCTGTTATGCTGACGCTCGCATTCTTCATGCAAGAGGGCATCCGTGATGCGTTTGACCCAAGAAAGACCTTCAAATAATGGCATTGATCAAAGTAGAAAATCTCGCCATCTCCTTTAAGATAAAGGGCAAGGATATCCCTGCCGTCAAAAACATCTCTTTCGAGATTGAACATGGCGAGACGCTTGCAATTGTTGGCGAAAGCGGATCTGGAAAATCTGTCACTGCCTTAAGTATCCTGCAGTTATTACCGTACCCACTTGCCTCTCATCCGACAGGTAGCATTCATGTAGATGGTTTCAATGTTATTGGTGCAGATGACGCGACCATGCATAAAATTCGCGGCAACAAGATCTCCATGATCTTTCAAGAGCCCATGACGTCCTTGAACCCATTGCATACCATTGAAAAACAAATCAATGAAACGTTGCTGATCCATAAGGGAATGAATAAAAAGCAGGCGGCAAACAGAGTGCGTGAATTACTTGATCTCGTTGGACTAGAAGCAACAGAAGATCGTTTGAACGCGTTTCCCCACCAACTCTCTGGCGGCCAACGCCAACGCGTTATGATTGCGATGGCTCTTGCAAATGAGCCTGATCTGTTGATCGCCGATGAACCTACAACCGCCCTTGATGTGACAATTCAGGCGCAAATCCTAGAGCTCCTAAAAGAGCTGCAAGAACGCCTCGGTATGGCGATATTGCTCATTACCCACGACTTGGGCATTGTTCGGCGCATGGCAAAAACTGTGTGCGTGATGACCGACGGTGTTGTTGTTGAGCAAGCCCCAACAGAGGAGCTGTTTACAAGTCCGAAACACGACTATACGAAAATGCTCCTAGAGGCTGAACCCAAAGGCTTACCGTATAGAAAGGAAATCAATGCAGCTGAGATTATCCGCGGCGATAATTTGAAAGTATATTTCCCGATCAAGAAAGGCCTCTTGAAACGCACAGTGGACTATGTTCGGGCCGTTGATGATATCTCTGTGTCTGTAAAGGCAGGACATACCGTTGGTATTGTTGGGGAAAGCGGATCAGGTAAATCAACGTTGGGATTAGCTCTTCTTCGCCTCCTCAAATCCGAGGGAGAGATAGCTTATTGCGGAAAGTCTATTCAGAATAAAAGCTGGAATGAACTGCGGCCCTTGCGCTCTGACATTCAAATTGTATTCCAAGACCCCTATTCCAGCTTAAGCCCTCGCCTGTCCGTCGGACAAATCGTCGAAGAAGGACTGTTGGTTCATCAGGGAAACGGAGACCGCGAGGAGCGACGTGCCCTGATCTCAAAAACGCTGGAAGAGGTCGGGATCGATGGGAATGCTCAAGATCGATATCCGCACGAATTTTCAGGCGGGCAGCGGCAACGAATATCAATCGCCCGTGCCCTTATCCTAAAACCGAAATTTATCGTTCTGGACGAACCCACGTCAGCGCTTGATATGTCAGTGCAGGCGCAGATCGTTGATCTATTGCGTGACTTGCAATCAAAGTATGATCTGGCCTATCTTTTCATCAGTCATGACCTGAAGGTTGTTCGCGCCATGGCAGACACAGTGCTGGTCATGAAAAATGGCAAGATTGTCGAACAAGGACCTGCAGAACAAATTTTTGACACCCCACAAACCACCTACACAAAGGCGCTTATGAAAGCAGCTTTTGACCTCGCAACCCTATAAACAATAATAAGACCGGAGAGACAAATGGCTTTGATTTTTCACAGCTCTATCAAACGTGATGACTGGTGGCGCGCTGAAATCGGGAAACATGTTCCTGATCTTGAAATCAGATTCTATCCAGAGGTTGGAAACCCCGACGACATAGAGTTTGCATTGTGCTTCAACATGCCAGAAGGGGAACTCGCAAAGTTCAAGAACTTGAAAGCTATTTTCTCATTGGGCGCAGGGGTCGATCATTTTTTTAAGGATCCGACTTTCCCATTGCATATTCCATTTGCGCGCGTCGTAGATGATGAGCTTACGGCACGTATGAGCGAATATGTAGTTCAACACGTCTTAAATCACCACCGTTACCAAATCGAATATGACCAACAACAAAAAGATAAATCTTGGGAAGTTCGTCATGCACCCGCTGCTCGCAACCGTAAAATTGGCATCATGGGCCTTGGTGAGCTCGGTCAAGGCGCTGCGCAAACACTCAAATACTTGGGTTTTGACGTCGCGGGCTGGAGCCGTACAGAAAAAAATATTGAAGGCGTCACATGCTTCCATGGAGGTGATCAATTAAATGATTTCCTAGCACGCACTGAGATACTTGTTTGCCTACTCCCGCTGACACCGCAAACAAACAGCATTATGAACGCTGACTTGTTTACAAAACTGCCTGAGGGTGCGGCAATAATCAATCCCGGCCGCGGCCCCCATTTAGTTGATGACGATCTTATTGCAGCATTGGACAGCGGACATTTATCAGGCGCCACGTTGGATGTATTTCACACCGAGCCACTGCCTGAAGTTAGCCCCCTATGGTCCCACCCAAAAATCAGGATTACCCCGCATGTCGCGAGCATCGCAGCGCCAGGCCGCGTTGCCGAACTTGCAGCCCTAAATATTGATCGCGCACGCAAAGGGGAACCGCTATTAAATCAGGTGGATCTTTCCCGCGGATATTAGAATATATGAGCAGGTAGTCAAAACTACGATTGGCCGAGATTATTCCAAGCTGCCTGCTCAATCACATCCGCTATTTCGCTTAAATAGACGGAACCTTTAACCGTCCGCACAACATTTATTGAACGTCGGTCTGCCTCGTCTGGTTTGCGTTTAAGCAGATCCATTTTACCAAGAGTATCAAGGGCACGTGTAACAGCAGGCTTTGATATTTTCAATTGTGCCGCTAATCCACGTACAGTGTGCGGAGGCTCTTCCAAATACACGATCAACATGATCGCCATTTGTCGCGACGACAAATCAGGCCCTTGCCTTTGAACTAATTCGCTTAGTGCCTGCTTAAACATCGCCAATGCGGCTTGTGATGTGCTCTTATTCTGCATAAAGTATTATGACATATTTCGGGTTATTTCGCAAGCGTAACGGAACACCGATTGCCCACACTAGACAGGCAGAACCATGAGCACTGAATTTTTAATTACATCTTTGATTGTTGTTCTCGCCCCGGGTACCGGTGTGATCTACACAGTTGCTATGGGAATTTCTCGCGGAACACTTTTTGCCATTACGGCTGCATTTGGATGCACATTAGGAATTCTACCGCATTTGGCAGCGAGTATTTTGGGTCTTTCAGCCATATTGCATACCAGCGCCGTTTTATTTCAGGTCGTCAAATATGCCGGAGTGTTGTATTTGCTGTATCTTGCATGGCAGGCTTACAAAGGAAATGGCGCCCTATCCATTGAAAACCACCAAGACAACAAAAAAAGCTACGGATCCATAGTCACAACCGGGTTTCTAATAAACATCCTCAACCCAAAACTCTCCATCTTCTTCTTAGCGTTTCTACCGCAGTTCGTGGAAACCGGAGCCGGACTTGCAATGCTGGATATGAGCGTTCTTGGTCTTGTTTTTATGGCCATGACATTTGGTGTTTTTATAATTTATGGCGTGTTTGCGGCTCAACTTCGCCACCACGTATTTTCACGGCCAAATATCTTGAAATGGTTCAATCGTGGTGTTGCCGGGGCCTTTGCAGGCCTCGGCATCAAATTAGCGTTCGCGGAAAGATAACTATTTCCCGTAACGCTCGCTCAAAGCTGCGAACATGGTACGGATTGCAAATGCTTCTCCGCCAACAGGCCGTCCAGCACGTGCACGGTTGTTATAAGCCATGATATCAAAATGAACCCAGCTTTTGCTTTTCTCAACAAATTCTTTGAGAAATAGCCCTGCTGTTATGGCGCCTGCAAACCCTGTAGAGCCAGAGTTATTGATTTCGGCGACCTTGCTGTCAATAAGTTCACGGTAGTTATCCCAGAGTGGCAGGCGCCAAACGGGATCGTTTTCAGCTTTTGCATGACGCTCGATCAACGCAAATAGCTCGTCGTCATCCGTAAAAGTGGCTGAAATTTCAGTGCCCACCGCGACACGCGCTGCGCCCGTAAGCGTTGCAAAATCAATTAGCAAGTCTGGCTCTTCTTCATCAGCGGCTGTAAGCGCGTCGGCCAGAACCAAACGACCTTCTGCATCGGTGTTACCAATTTCCACTGTTTTACCGCTCCGGCTGGTCAAAACATCGCCGGGGCGATAGGCATTACCAGAGACCGCATTTTCAACGGCCGGGATCAGAACACGGAGGCGAACTGGCAGACCCGCATGCATGATCATATACGCAAGTCCCAGTGCCATAGCAGCGCCGCCCATATCCTTCTTCATTAGCAGCATGGCGGAAGAGGGTTTTAGATCAAGACCGCCCGTATCAAAGCAGACGCCCTTGCCAACGATTGTCACTTTTGGTGCAGATGCATCTCCCCAAACCATATCAATCAAACGTGGTTTTTGTTCAGACGCTCGCCCAACAGCGTGAACCATTGGAAAATGATAGGTCAGCAAATCTTCACCAACCACATTCATCTGCCTTGCTTCAAACTCGCCTGCAATTTGTGAGGCTGCGCCTTCAAGTGCCTTTGGGCCCATGTCTGATGTCGGGATGTTAATCAGATCGCGAGCTAAATTAGTTGCATAAACACTCCGCTCAACATGAGCTTGGTCAGCGTTTACCGGCAACACAAGTGTTGCAAATACTTTGTTGTTTTCTTTGTATCGATCAAATTTGTAAGTCGCTAAAGACCAGCCAATTGAAACATCACTTGCCTGTTTTTCGTCTAGCTCGGCCTCCAGTTTATAGATACCCTCTGGCAATGAGGCTGGCAGCGAAGCAAGGCTCCACACATTCCAGTTGAGATCTTTAAGTACGAGAAGAACAAAGGAGATACCGCCTTCAGGGTTTGGAACAACAATATGCGCCCCTTTTACAGGTTTAAAAGCCTGAACTGAAATCCAGTTTTTAACCATATCTGTCTGATCATTCAGCCAACCATCAAATGCTGAAATTTCAATAACTTTAATTGAAGTTGAGGGGGTAGCTGTTTCGTCCGAAATGTTAGGGATCACGTTTTTCTCCTTCTCTTTGCTTGGAAGGTAACAAACGCTTGAAAGACAAACAACTTCTTTCCCTTATTCTTCCTTTTCGTCGCGCTGGCGATAGAATTTTGTGGCCCCGGGATGTATGGGTATTCCGACACCCTTTCGGGCTGTTTCATACAGGATAAGCTTACCTTTTGAATGCCCGGAATCGAGCAGGGCTCGATTGCTCGGATGCCAAAGAGAACTGGTAACTCCATAAGCAATATCGTCTGAAAGCTTTGAGTTTACGATCCATTGCGTGCTAACAGCCAGCGTTTGCACTGCCCCAAGCCCTTTGTAAGCCCCTTCGGGGATAGTACTCGCGCTAAAAAACTCATACAGATTTATAATCTCATTTGCCTTGCTACCTTCTATTGGAAGCAATTCAATGAGATCTGCATCCGCCAATTCCGCGACGGCAACAACAGGGTACCCCGCGATAAAGAAGAAAGCATCCAATTCACCTTTACGCAGTAAACTCAGAGCCTTGTCCGAATTGGCCTCTACCGGCACATAGTCCTGTTCTTTGATACCATAGGCTTTCAAGATATTTTTAGCATTTTGGCGCGTTCCAGAACCTGGCAAGTCAATGGAAACACGTTTCCCTTTCAAATCAGAGACTGTCGCGATCCCAATATTCTTACGAACGATCAAATGAACATCTTCAGGGTAAAGATTTGCAATGACCCGTAAGGATTTTCCAGCTGTCGGGGTTTTCTCGAACAGACCCGTCCCGTAGTAGGCAGCATAAACCAGATCAGATTGCGCCAATGCGGATTCCAATTGCCCTGCGAGCACCGCTTTGATGTTGGCAACTGAACCACGAGTGGTTTGCGCCGCAGCGATTAGTCCCGGCACACCGCAAGATCCCCCATCGGCACATGGACGACTGCCGGGCGGGCCTGTAATTGTTGAACCGATTAATGTACCAATGGGAAAATATGTTCCTGAAGTGGCGCCCGTTCCTATTCGAAAAAAGGTAACGTCTTGCGCGATCAAGGGGCTGGAAAACAAAACAAGCGCAAACAAGGCCAGTATCAATTTACTTGCTCGTTTCGTTAGCGATATGCCCAATGACATTTGCGCGCCTCCATTCCTACATTTTATTACGTTGTTACCGTACGCATTAGATTATCGTCACAAAGTTGTATGCACTAATTGATATAACAAAACCATCCCGTATATGAAGAAATCGTTTCTATAGCGAAATAATCTAGCTCGTCCCCGTTTTTTTTACCTGTGAAGAGATTTCTTCAATATCAAACACGAGATTGGCTGAGTGTCTGACCTCCTTACAGGCTTTGTGAATACCAAACGGAATTTGGTACAATAACTCTTTGTCCTGTTCCGTAACTGCACTGGTGGAGGCCAGTATTCGTTTCAGCACGCCCAAAAATGCTTCACACAGAGATTGAGTATGCGCGTATTCTGTGCCGGAAATACGGCGAACAAGTTCTTCGTTCATGGAAATCATCTGGCTTACCAAAAGATGTCGCTTATCAAGATCATCCAAACTCCCGCCAAGTGCCACTATTTTTGTGGAATGCCTCAAAAATTGTTCTGTAAATATGGTTATTTTGCGATCATTCACCGCCGAAAGCGCGAGCTTAATATTTTCAGGTGTCGCATCAAGTTCAGGCTTATTTTCAACTTTAGCCTTTAGGGAATTAGGAACAATCATCATGCTCCCCTGAGATAATCCACGAACAATTTGCCGTCGTTCAGGTCCACAATAGTCTTCTGTCACGATAAAGGGCTTTCGTCCCACCACAAGCCCCTGAACACGTTCAGCGATTTGCGTTGCTGACATTGGTCGGGAAATTAAGTCGTCGGCGCCTGCGCGAATACCTTGGTTCACAAATTCCGGGCTGGTATCCCAAAGCGTCACGATGATATTAGTAAACGGATTACTGCCCAGATCATTCTGCCGCATTTTTGAGACAAGGGTGTTTAGGTTTCCCTCTTTCGTAATCATGTCCCCTATGACCAGATCATACTGCTCTTGTTCCAGTCGTTCAAGGAATTCAGATCGGTCTTTCACGGCATCGACTTCGCCAAATCCAATTCCCAGTAATGCAATACGAGTATTATGTCGCAATGCTGATTGCGGATCATATAATAAGACTGAAGAAGACTTGTACCTAGGATCTAACATAACCTACTTTTGCCATCAGGCGTTGGGAAGAATACGGACTAGATGCTGGAAGACGATCTCTGGAGGCTCATTGAACCGGATACCAACCTGACAGTCACTGATCCAAACAGTTTCACATGGGAAAGTACCGAGTTTCGGGATAACAAGTTCCAGTCCAGCGCGCTCTGCAATTGGTTGCGCCAACTCAAGCCGTGCTCCGTTTGCTGATATATCTCGAACGACACCGTGAACTTCACGCACTTCACTTTTCAGCGTTACATCATTGAAATAGATTTTAATTTTTGCTTCCCAAACCACACGGCTTCGACGGAAGTTTCTGTTTTCACGGTAATTCTCACTGTCCTTCGCTTCATCTTTTTCACGCGAACGATCCAAGTCGTTCAGCATTTGATGAATGTCTTTACCAATTATCATTTGCCTATCCTGCAGTTTTTAGCAATATGCAGCTTTTGCCGCCCCTTATCACAAGCCATTAGAACAGAAATTGATTAACAAAAGGCAAACCTTCCACTACCATTTAGCGCATTTACTATGCACTTTTGCATAACTTTTAGGTGTGTCTATTTTTTCGTTCAGCCGTTTTCTTTCTTTATTAAACTGTGCGACCAGCGGCTTTATCTCGTTATTTAGCCGGTTTATCAGAGCCTTAGGCGCCGCTTTCGGTTTGGAGGTAATGTACGGCCGCACCATATTCGCTCGACTGGATACCAATTTTTTTATTTTTTTCGCATATTTTGCCTGAACTTTATCATTGATCTTCATATGTTCTCGCTCATGGGCAAGGATCACTTTATAGGCGCAAGTTCCAGGTTTATATTTTCGCGCCACGAAAATTTCGCTATGTACTCGACTAAAACTGAATTTCACTTTTTTTAGACTAATACAAGTTCGATTTCCAGTCCGGCTTCCTCGAACTTCAACTCCCATACCAGAACTCATCTCTGTGTAGGCTAGCCCCAATAATCGTTTCCCTTTGCTGCGCTTATACGCACTAATTTTTTTCGCAAACCTCGTAATTTGGTCGGATGTTTTACTACGATTAATCGTTGTTTTTGCGGTATTTTGCTGAAAAATAATTTGAGGCTCAACCTGAGTTTTCAAGCATTGCTTATTTGTTACCGCCTGTGCATCCTTATTATTGATCACAATAATCGCTGCAATCGCCAAGCAGATAACACTTAATCTTCTAAATCCAGAGTTAAGCATTTTAACGTCTTTTCGAAGAGAGAATAAGAATAATACAGAACATCAATCCGCCTAAGTTGTTCTAATCAAATAGCGCGTCAATGTCAGACTGGTCTAACACTTTCCCATCTGACACTTCAACAGTTGCCCCCGTGACTGGTTTAACCGTTTCCTCTTTCAAGCCTCTCTCTACTTTACCTTCTTGTACAGTAACATCTGGTTTGTCTGGTATTTTTTCGGGTATTTGCCCATTGATGATACCCCCCGCACGATCAATTAGTTTGCGGATTAATCCGCACTTGATTGCGATGAATTCGTTCTTTTCTCCAGCTTCCAATGCAGTTTGGTTTTTCAGAAGTTCGCGTTGCAATAACATAAGTTGCTTATTCAGCATTAGAACAGTGGTGTCAAAAGGATCACGGTATTCAGTAGGACACACATCATAAGCCTCTATCGCTAATTCACGATCAGCAATGCCACTATCTCTGAAATGATCTTTGTAATGTTTGGGTGCCCAGACTTCAAACTCATCGATCATATCTGGCATATCGGGAAGCAATTCAGCGAGCATCAAAGCTTCATTGAAATGATTTAGATAGTCTGTCGCAAGCAATGACACAGCACTAACATTTGTACCGAGTGCCCTCGCTCTAAATAAATCTAACTTACTAACAGTTTCCACCATACCTGACTATCTTGACCTATACATGCCATTTGAATCGTCTACTCACTCTATCTTTATCGAATAAACCTTAAAGAAATGTATGCAAAACCAGTGGAAATCCGTCAAAAATCTAATGTAGCTTAAGAAGTTTTGTTAAATTCCAGCAGCATTTAATCGGCAACTAGAAAATTTGATGAGATTGCCGAATATGAAACAGATTTCTCCTCGGCCTCCAACAACAATACCGCAGGTAGTAGTAGCAACATTGCAAATAAAGACACCGTTGTTATATACCGTGAATAACAACTTTTGACGGAAAGTGCTGTACCTAAATCGTTATAAATTAATCTCATATTCCCCCCTTGAAAGAAACAGCTTTCTTAACTGCTCCAATTGTCAAAAAGGTAACGTATCTTCAAACACGAAAACAAGCCCTATGATTGTTTTAATTCTCATTATGCACTTTTAAAGTTTATTATTGTGCCTTAATGAAGAAAACTATTTGGCAGTATACAATATATTGATTTACCCCAATCAAACAACTTTACAGAATGTAGATGTCGGAAAAGACAACTTATAGTATATGCTTCGAAAAATGACAAATTTCTTCCGAATCGCAATTAGAAGCGATCAAAGAATTTCACTAAAAAGTGATTTCTATTTTACAAAAAGAGCACGATTGAACGTAGTGGCTCTTGGGCCGCCTATATCAGATCACTTATTGAACTGAACCCTGTTAGAGAGTTTCCATAAATTTATTAAGAAGTGAAATGAGCTGTTTGTGGCTGCGCGCGCCCATTCCTTTGATGAAGACCTGTTCCATTTCCTCAACTTTGCCCCGCAGTTCCAGCAAATCCTCTTCACCCTTTTCCGTAAGAGAGACGGCATAGGCTCTTTTATCATTGGCAACCGGATCTCGTTTGATCGTACCGTTTTTCTCGAACTGATTTAGGATTGGTACGAGAGAGGAGCGGTCCAGACCTGCCGCCCAGGCGATCGCAGATTGCGTGCGCCCCGGATTATTGGCAATAATTTCCATGACAGAATATTGTCCTGTCATCAGCTTCACTCCGGTTTCCCTAAGAAATGAGCTTTGTGCTGCAAGAACAGATTTCCGCATGTGGTATCCCACATTTTGCTCTAATGCTCCCAGTTTCATTGGGGCATGTGCCGCATCATCTGATTTGTGCGTCTCGTTTTTTGAAGCCACGAAAAATATTCTCCCAGTTCTTTTTCGCTACATTTCAATTTTTATACGCATCTCACACTCATTTTTTCAAGGCCGGAAGAACATTTACACCCCAAAAAAAGAAAAGCGCAGCATTTTTGCCGAAAGACTAAACATACTGCGCTCAACCAATCGCCCTATAGGTATAAGGTGTTATCCTGCTTTTGCTTCAATTCTACGAGCGTGAAGAATAGGTTCAGTATATCCACTAGGTTGCGCCCGTCCTTTCAAGACTAGATCCATCGCCGCCTTAAAAGCCACAGAGCTATCGAAGTTACCCGACATTGGCGAATAAGTTGCATCCCCCTTATTCTGCTCATCAACAACACCCGCCATACGCTTCATGACTTCCACCACTTGAGCTTCTTTGCAAATACCGTGATGAAGCCAGTTTGCGATGTGCTGACTGGAAATTCGGAGTGTCGCCCGATCTTCCATCAATCCTACATCATGAATATCCGGAACTTTTGAACACCCGACGCCGTGATCGATCCAGCGCACCACATACCCAAGTATGCCTTGTGCATTATTTTCAAGTTCTGCCGTTACTTCTTGATCGGACCAGTTTTGACCAGTCATGACGGGCGGCGTTAATATTGCATCCAGACTGGCACGATCACGTTTAGAAAGCTCTTCCTGGCGGTCTTTCACGGATACTGCGTGGTAATGCATCGCATGGAGTGTCGCTGCTGTCGGCGACGGTACCCATGCACAGTTGGCTCCAGCTTGTGGGTGGCCGATTTTCACTTGCATCATTTCGGCCATCTCATCAGGCTTCGCCCACATTCCTTTACCGATTTGAGCATGCCCCGGAAGGCCTAATTCCAAGCCCATATCCACATTCCAGTCTTCATAAGATGAAATCCAAGGCTCAGCCTTACTGTCATCTTTACGCATAAAGGCACCAGCCTCCATACTTGTATGAATTTCATCGCCTGTACGATCCAGAAAACCTGTATTGATAAAGAAAAGGCGTTCGGATACCGCACGGATACATTCCTTCAGATTTACTGTGGTGCGTCGTTCTTCATCCATTACACCAACTTTTAGTGTATTTCGGTCAAGCCCCAGAGCGTCTTCGACAGCGTCAAACAAATCGTTGGTAAAAGCTGCTTCTTCTGGACCATGCATTTTTGGTTTCACGATGTACATGCTGCCCGCGCGACTGTTTGGATAGGCGCTTTTACCTTTCAAATCGTGAAGAGCACAAGCCGAAGTCATCAAGGCATCCAAGATCCCTTCTGGAATTTCGTTTCCATCCCGATCCAGAACCGCACCAATGGTCATGAGGTGGCCAACATTTCGGACTAGCAACAAGCTGCGCCCATGTAGAACAATCTCACCGCCTTCTTTCGCAGTATAACGCCGATCCGCATTTAATCGCCGAACAACAGATTTTCCTCCCTTATCAAAGGTGTCCGTCAAATCACCTTTCATCAAGCCAAGCCAATTGCCATACACAACTGCTTTATCTTCAGCATCAACCGCAGCAACAGAATCTTCACAATCCTGAATGGTGGACATTGCGCTTTCCATCACAACATCTTTAACGCCAGCCGGATGATCCCGCCCGACAGGATGTGTTGGATCGATCTGCACATCCATGTGCAATCCGTTATTTACCAGCAAAATCGAATCTAACGTCTCCGCACTATGATACCCGACAAATTTTTCTGGCTCTTTAAGGGCAGTTTCACTGCCCCCTTTCAGGCACATAATCAGATCGTTCTGATCACTGAGCTTGTATTCCGTAACGTCGCCATGACTGCCACTTGCAAGTGGGGCCGCTTGATCCAAAAATGCAGTCGCATATTCAATAACTTTAGCGCCTCGCTTAGGATTATAAGCCTTGCCCTTATCTGCGCCATCTGTCTCAGAAATGACATCCGTTCCGTAGAGAGCATCATACAAGCTTCCCCATCTGGCGTTGGCCGCATTGAGCGCATACCGTGCATTCATAACAGGAACCACTAACTGCGGACCTGCGACAGAACCGATTTCAGGATCCACATTCGCAGTTGTCACTTTGAATGCGGGTCCTTCCGGCACCAGATATCCAATTTCTGTCAGGAATTTCTTGTACGCAGGAAGATCTTTTGTTTGTGCCCCGTGCTCTTTGCACCAAGCATCCATCTTGGATTGCAGATCTTCACGTTTAGCAAGCAGGGCTTTATTCCGTGGGCCAAACTCATCCACTAACTTTTCAAGTGCGGCCCATATTTCATCGGCTGAAATGTCCAGTCCAGTTGTAATTTTATTTTCCACAAGTGATACAAGCTCGCTTGCAACACTTAGGCTTCCTTTTTGAACATATTCCGACATGTGAAACTCCTTAATAGATTACTGCAACTACTCTTCAAGCCAGCAGCTTATTTATTTCTGTATATTGACAGCAAGGTCGCCAAGAGGGAATACTATTTGGAAACGTTTTCACAATATGGAAATTTTACTTTTAATGACCGACCAGCAAAAGAAATCTAGCGCTCGCACCGGACAAGTCCAATCCATTACACGAGCACTCGCCATTCTTAACACCATTGCTAGTTCAGCTTCAGGAATGAAGTTGACGGAAATAGCCCGTGAATTAAGCCTCGCCCCCTCCACAACCCATCGCCTACTCACAACATTACAAGAAGAGCGTTATGTGCAGTATGACAGAGACACAAGCCGCTGGCAGGTTGGAATACAGGCATTTGTATCCGGAAACGGCTTTTTGTCTTCAAGAGACCTTGTTTCAGTTGCACGGCCCTACATGCGCCGCATGATGGAAGAAAACGGCGAAACTGTGAACTTGGCTATCTCCGAGGGAGATGACGTAATCTATATGGCGCAAGTTGAAAGCCGAGAAATGATGCGCGTCTATTCAAAGCCCGGAAATCGCGTTCCGCTCCATTGTTCGGGTGTCGGAAAAGCAATGCTTATGCTGATGGCGGAGAAAGACATAAATCGCATTTTCCAGATCGCCGGCCTCCCGAAACTGACTGACAAAACATTGCTGGATCTTCCTAGCCTGAAAGCTGAACTAAACAAGAGCCGCCAAAGAGGGTTCGCAACAGATGATGAAGAGCACGCGGTAGGCCTTCGGTGCGTGGCCAGTGTTATTTATGATGAATATGCGGAACCCTATGCAGCTTTATCCATTTCTGGTCCAACAGCACGGATATCAACAGGTCGCTTGTTGAAACTCGGTGAAACCGTAAAGCAATTTTCAGCTGATATTACTGCAGCTTTAGGAGGGCGGCTTCCGTCCTAAGCCGCCAGACATATTTTAAAATTTGCAAACGCCCTAACAATAGGAAGCCCAATCAGACCGTATGAAACTCCATTTGCCCTGTTGTGATATTTCTATCAGCAACCAATTTTCCGCCGATATATGTTGATTTCACTGTTCTAGGATCTGCAAGTGTCATAAGAACAAACAAAATCTCATGAAGAGTATCAGCATAGTTGAGACGGTGCGCCATCAGGCGTGTTGCTTTCAGATCCAAAACCACGAGGTCTGCTTCCATTCCCTTTTCAATACTGCCCACCTGATCTTCCAGATACAATGCCTCTGCCGCGCCTCGTGTTGCGAGATAGAAGGCGTGGAACGCACTCAATGAGTAACCTTTAAGTTGAGCGGCCTTATAGGCCTCCCCCATGGTAGAAAGCTGTGAGAAACTTGTGCCAGCACCAAGATCTGTCGCAAGTCCAACGCGCACAGGTCGATCTTCCCTCTTCGCCTCTTCAACACTAAACAGACCACTTCCAAGAAAGAAGTTTGAGGTGGGGCAATGCGCAAGACTGGTTCCACTCTCATGCAATCTCTGAAGCTCTGCCTCGCATAAATGCACTCCGTGCCCGTAAATGGCACGTGGTCCTATTTGCCCAAACTTTTCATATACGTCCAGATATCCTGAAGCGTCTGGAAACAGAGATTTCACCCATTCAATTTCGTCTAGATTTTCGGAAATATGTGATTGCAAATAGGTTCCCGGACTTTCTTGCCATAAAGCGCCCGTCATCTCCATTTGTTCTGGGCTACTTGTGGGTGCGAAGCGCGGTGTAACGCTATAGAGGCAACGATCTTTTCCGTGCCATTTTTCAATTAATTTCTTACTTTGGTCGTACCCAGTTTGAGCCGTATCAAGCAGAGCATATGGCGCGTTGCGATCCATCAAAACCTTACCGGCAATATTACGCATTCCGAATTTTACAGATTGTTCAAAGAAGGCATCCACGGAAGCTGGCTCAACAGTGCAAAAAACAGAAGCGGTTGTAGTCCCCACGGACAAGGCTTCCTTAAGGAATAACTCGGCCGTGAGACTAGCATGCGCTTTATCGCCAAATTTTTGTTCTGCGACAAAGGTATATTTATTAAGCCAGTCGATTAGTTGCTTGCCATAAGCACCAATGATTTCCGTTTGCGGGTAATGCACATGGCAATCAATAAAGCCCGGCATGATGAGACTATGCTTGTAGTGAGTAACGACCACAGAACGCTCAAGTTCTGACAATAATTGTGTGGCGGGCCCGATCTTCGAGATCTTGCCGTCTTCCATGACAACAAGGCCGTCTTCCTCATAATATAGATACTCGCTCTCAGGAGCCTCGAAAGGGCTGCTGCGAAAAGAAAGAACAGAACCGCGTATTGCGCTTATCATAACTACATCCACTTCCAAGACTTGGGCCAGCTGACCACCATATCAAAAACCACGTATAAATGTGACTGATTTTTTCTAGATTGGTGGTATTCTATCAGCGCGATAACAAGCACATTTTCCAGTATCCCGGAGCCGCCTAAACAACGCCCACTGACATACAATCAATGGGTAGTCACATAAGGGTCACGGCCTCAAAGTCAATAAAATCAAGAAGGAACAAAAAATGTCATATTCAATTGTAGATTTGGAGAAAGCCGTTCGAGACTTTGGCGAGACGGTCGTGGCACCAAATATCGTGGGCTGGGAACGTACTCATAAAGCCCCTAGAGAAATTTTTCAAGAAGCTGCAGAGTATGGCTTCCTTGGATTGGAGACGCCTATCGAAATGGGAGGTAGCGGCGTAAGTTTTTCCGACAAAGTCAAATTTGCACGGCAACTCTCCCACTATTCCATGGCGACTGCATTTGCCATCATAAACAGCCAAAATATAGCAAGCCGTCTTGCTCTTAGCAGCACCTTGCGACATCGAGAAGAATTGGCTCCGGAATTACGGGACGGTAAGCTCGTTGGATGCACTGCATTAACTGAGCCTCATGCTGGCAGCGATTTCGCCGCTATTACAACCACCGCAAAAAAAGAGCCCGGCGGTTGGCGAATTAGCGGTGAGAAAGCATGGATTACCAATGCTGGAAACGCCGATATTATCCTGCTGTACGCTCAAACCGATCCGACAAAAGGCTGGCGCGGCATTGCTTCATTTCTAGTAGATGCCCGGAAATCAGGATTTAGTCGCGGCGAACGCTACGATTTGATCGGGGGACATGTTATCGGAGCTGGCGGCTTCGTTTTAGACAACTATTTTGCCCCGAATGAAGATTTGATCGCTATGCCGGGTGACGCATTCAAATCTGCAATGTCCAGTATCAACGGAGCCCGAACCTATGTGGCCGCCATGTGCGCAGGCATGCTCAATGATGCCCATAAGAAAGCGGTAACGTATGGAAAAGAGCGTCAAAGCTTCGGCGTTCCAATATTGCAACATCAAGGAATGAAATGGTCTTTGGTGGATGTTGCCGGGAAAATCGAAATCCTTGATTTGCTTACTCAAAAGGCGTCACTGCAAATCGACAATGGGCAAGATGCAGTTTTAAGTGCGGCGATTGCCAAAAAAGTAGCGGGAGAAGAAACACTTCCAGGTTTGAACGCCTGCATTCAGGCCATGGGAGCCAATGGCCTTAAAGAAGAAAACGGATTAGGGCACCATCTTGCCTGCGCAAAAATTGCGGCCTACACCGATGGATCTACTGAAATGATGAACGAAAGAATAGCCGCCTCTTTCTAAAGGAAAATTGCTCCCTTTTCGATTTTCATGCTATCGTAACTCAGTCAATAAAGAACAACAAAAAAGAGTGACACAATGGAACTAGAACTCAGCAGCGAACATGAAGCATTTCGCGAAGAAGTCCGGACATTTTTGGATGAAAACCTAACGGAAGACCTTCGAAACCGATCCTCTATCCAAGCCTCTATACGGACAGATCCCGAAACCGCAGGCGCTTGGGCCCGTATTTTGGGGGCAAAAGGATGGCTTGTCTATAATTGGCCGGTATCAATGGGCGGCCCCGGCTGGGACATTGTTAAACGTTATATTTTTGAATATGAATGCTCAATCGCGGGCGCTCCGATCATTAACTCCATGGGATATCGCATGGTAGGACCCCTGATCGACAAATACGGCACGCAAGAACAAAAAGACTTTTATCTGCCGCGCATTGCCATGCATGAAGATTCATGGTGTCAGGGCTATTCTGAACCAGGCGCAGGATCCGACCTGGCGTCTTTGCAAACCCGCGCGACAAGTGACGGCGATGATTACATCATCAATGGTACCAAAATCTGGACGACAGGCGCCCATTATGCAAACCGATGCTTCTGCCTTGTAAGAACCGGCGGAACTGGTGGCAAAAAACAGGAAGGGATCTCCTTTGTCCTGATTGACGATATGGAGGCCCCCGGGATCAGCATTAGACCAATTTTGACAATTTCTGGCGACCACGAATTAAACCAAGTCTTTTTTGATGATGTTCGCATCCCAAAAAGCAACCGAGTTGGCCCCGAGAACGACGGCTGGACAGTTGCAAAATATCTGCTGGAGTTTGAACGCGGAGGCATTGCCTACACACCAACCTTAAAAGCAGGTTTGGAAAATGTGAAAGCAATAGCCAAGGTCGAAACAACAGGAACTGGCGAGCGCCTTATAGACGATCCGGTATTTGCACAACGGCTTAGCAATTTGGAAATTGGACTGATGGCCGCTGAATTTACAGAACTGCGCCAAATGTCCGCCCTTAGTCAGGGTCAAAATCCGGGAGCGAAATCCTCTATCGTGAAATTGAAAGGCTCCGAGTTATTACAGGAGATTGGTGAACTGCGTATGGAAGCGGTTGGTTTCTATGCTCTGCCGTATGTGACTGAATCCCGAAATCCAGGGAGTAATGTCGCCTTTCCTGGCCCAGAACGTGCACGGACTGCAACCGCAAAATACATGAACGGCCGAGCGGCAACCATCTATGCCGGTTCCAGTGAAGTTCAGCGGACAATATTAGCAAAACAAGTGCTTGCGCTTTAAGAACTAGTGAATTGGGGAGATTTATTCTCCCCTTTTTATGCGCCTAGTAAAGCTTCCCAAAAATCAGAATAAAACGACATTACGGTTAAGTAAAAATTACTTTTACTTTAAATTGACTATAGAATTCGTGAATCTAAATAATTAAATACATGAATTTGTATTTTAACATGTAATCTATAAGTCATTTCGCCACAATATACGTCGCTTTCAAAGTAAATTACGTCGCTTCCACGTCAGTTGACAGAAAATTTCAATTGTTCTATTTTAAGTATAGCATTTTTCTTATATAAATTTGCTTTTTTTAGATTAAAAAAGACCAATAATTGCTTACAGCAAAATCAAAGAACTGGGAGATAACTATGAAACGACTATTGGGTGCTGCGTTAGTACTCGCAAGTATGGCTGGCGCATCTACTGCGAGCGCTGCCTGCGGGAAAGTAACTATTGCTGACATGAACTGGAATTCAGCAACAGTTATCGCAAATGTTGATAAATTTATCCTTGAACATGGTTTTGGCTGTCAAGCAGAGCTGATCCCTGGCGACACAATGCCTACGGGTACGTCCATGATCGAAAAAGGCGAACCTGATATTGCGCCGGAACTGTGGAGTAACTCCATGAAGGCTGCGCTTGATAAAGGTGTTGCTGAAAAACGGTTGCGCTATGCAGGCAAATCTCTGGCTGATGGCGGCGAAGAAGGTTTCTGGGTTCCAGAATACCTCGTCAAAAAAGATCCTAGCCTTGCGACTATTGCAGGCATTATCAAAAACGCAAAATTGTTTAAACACCCAGAAGATCCAAGCAAATCAGCAATGATGGGCTGCCCTGCAGGTTGGAACTGTCAGATCTCAGGGGGAAATCTGTTTAAAGCATTGAACCTTGAAGCCGCGGGCTTTGAACTTATCGATCCAGGTTCTGGAGCAGGCCTTTCTGGCTCAATCGCAAAAGCCTATGAGCGCGGCGAAGGCTGGTTCGGTTATTACTGGGCGCCAACAGCTATTCTTGGAAAATACAAGATGGTTAAAGTTGACACTGGAAATGGCATCGATGAAGAACATTTCAAAAACTGTACAACACAAGCAGATTGTGAAAATCCAAAAGTCACAATGTACCCACCTTCACCGGTTCATACGATTACAACAGAATCTTTTGCGACCAAAGCACCGGAAGCATATGAGTATTTGACTAGACGGTCTTTCAAAAACGCTGAAATGAATACATTGCTAGCTTGGATGGAAGAAAACCAAGCTGACGGTGATATTGCTATGGAACAGTATATGAAGACGAATGAAGCCACGTGGACGTCGTGGGTTTCCGCTGATGTTGCAGCGAAAATTAAAAAGGCTCTTGCAGCCCTTTAAAAAACTAAGCCCTGCTAGAGAAATCTCGCAGGGCTTTTTTCATGTCATAGTTTTATCACCACCGGAGTAGTATAATGTCAAAAGGAAATTGGCTGACGGAATTTCCTCAAATGGACCGAAGCGACTTGCTTGTTATCCGCAAAGGTCTAGATGGTGCCTACAAAGAATTCTCTCGCTCTTACGGCGAAATAATTGAAAACCTTTTCGAACCCCTTCTTCGCTTTCTCGTCTGGTTTGAAAAACTGCTTGTGAATTCACCTTGGTGGCTGATAATTGCCGTTATTTGCTCGATTGTTTATTCAGCGACTAGATCAGTAAAGCTAACCGTTGGTGTTTTAATAGCTTTCTTCCTGATCGGCTATTTTGGTATGTGGGAAAATACCATGCGGACATTGAGCATTATTTTTGTCTGCACCATGATCTCGATTGCCATGGGCATTCCTATTGGGATTATGATGTCACGCTCAAATCGCATGCAATCTATCATCACTCCAATGCTCGACATTATGCAAACCATGCCGGCCTTTGTATATTTGATCCCTGTTGTTATGCTGCTTGGAATTGGTAAAGTTCCAGGCGTGATCGCAGTTGTAATCTATGCAATTCCGCCGGTTATTCGCCTTACGAACTTAGGTATCCGATTGGTTGACAAAGAAGTTCTGGAGGCTGCTACAGCGTACGGAGCCAACTCAACCCAACGCCTTTTCGGGGTGCAATTACCCTTGGCCCTGCCAACAATAATGGCTGGCATAAACCAGACGATTATGATGGCTCTTGCCATGGTGGTTATCGCCTCCATGATCGGCGTAAAAGGACTTGGGCAACCGGTTTTAAAATCCATCACAAATCAGTATTTTACATTGGGATTGTTCAATGGCCTTGCAATTGTCGCACTTGCTATTGTTTTTGATCGGGTCTCGCAAGCTTATGGCAAGCGCACTCAGAAACACATGGAAAGGGCTCAATAATGATTGAACCGCTTATTCGCATTGAAGGCCTTTACAAAGTATTTGGTGTCGCACCCAAAAAAGCTATGTCTATGGTTAAAGACGGCGTTCCCAAGGATGACATACTTGCCCAAACCGGGCATACAGTTGGCTTAAAGGACATCAATCTAGATATCCAAAAAGGCCAGATCTATGTCATCATGGGCCTGTCCGGATCTGGTAAATCCACTCTAATTCGCCACTTGAACCGATTAATTGACCCGACCGAAGGCAAAATCATTGTCGATGGTGAAGATGTTATGAAGCTGGGCCAAAAGGACCTTGAACAATTCCGGCGTCATAGAATGTCTATGGTATTTCAACGCTTTGGGCTAATGCCTCATCGCACGGTAATTGAAAATGTTGCTTACGGGCTTACTGTACAGGGAATGAACAAAAAAGACCGTCTTGCGAAAGCGGGTGAATGGATCGAAACTGTTGGCCTTCGTGGCTATGAGAACCAATACCCCTCACAATTATCTGGCGGACAACAACAACGTGTGGGCCTTGCCCGCGCACTTTGTACAGATGCGGATATTCTTTTGATGGACGAAGCCTTCTCGGCACTCGACCCTCTTATACGCAGTGAAATGCAAGACCAGTTGATTGAATTGCAGGAAAAACTTCACAAAACCATCGTGTTCATCACCCATGATCTGGATGAAGCTCTCCGTCTTGGTGACCGGATTGCCATTTTGAAAGATGGTGAACTAGTTCAGGAGGGTGCACCTGCCGATATTCTGCTCCATCCAGCAACTGATTATGTGGAAGCCTTTGTGAAAGACGTGAACCGTGCGCGTGCACTAACAGTTGAAACTGTTATGAAACCGCCAGCACATCGAATAACAAAAGGAACGATCGCTGAAGCACTTCAGCAGATGAAGACTTTTTCCAGTGATTATGGATATTACTGCACGGATGAAGGCTATCAAGGCTTTTTGCTGCAATCCACCCTTGAGGAAGCTGTTAAATTGGACGGCTCAAAAGCCATCCAAGATGATCTCTTCGAAGATTTACCGCCCATTTCTCCGGATACCGTTTTGGAAGAAATTATTCCAGACAGCATGGGAGCCAACTATCCGCTCCCTGTTGTGGATAAAGAGGGAGATCTTCAAGGTAACTTACCACGCTCCTCTCTGGCAGAAGTTCTCTCGAACTAAACAATCGGGAAAGCTCTTGCTTTCCCGACCCTCTTTTTCTGCATTATAAAAATCCACACCAAATAGTTTATTATTTCTTTCAAAATTAGATTTTACTTGTATGATTGTACGTATCCAAACAATATATTTGGATACGTGCATATTTCCCAGACTAAAAATCGTCGACAGCAGTTCGACTAAAAACAAGCACTCTTAAGGGGAGAATACAATGAGATCGTTGAGAATTGCCGCCATCGCTGGCGTGCTTACTATTGCTGTGGCTTCGCAAGCCCTCGCAGATTCAAAATGCAAGCCCTCCAAGTGGGGCGCGAATGATGAAATCGGGTCCGCGAATTACGTAACATCAGACCAAGTCTTAATGGCGACCAAACTCGTAAAGAAGGGTCAAAGCCATCCACTTGGCATTATTATTGATCCAAATACGCCGGCATTTCCCCCACGCGGGATGATGCTGCAAGTCGTTCAGCCAAACCAACAAGGTGGTCAAAGACTACATGGATTTGGTTATGCTGGCACCTATAATGATGATGTAGCCCAATTATGGTTTGGCATCGGGCCCCAAATTGACGGCCTCGGTCATCTGGGTGAAGAGGGAATGTACTATAACTGCAATGACGAGAAAGATTTTGCCGCCCTAACAGGCCTTACAAAACTTGGCGTCCATCAAATTCCACCCCTAATTGGCCGCGGTGTCCTGCTTGATATGGCTAAATTCTTCGGCGTTAAAACTATGGCTGCAGGTCAGGCGTTCACAGCAGCAGATGTGAAAGCGGCAAGCAAGGCTCAAGATGTAGAAATCCGAAAAGGCGATGTTGTTCTGTTCCACACTGGATGGACAGATGGCAAGCTGAAAGCAGAACCGAAAGTATGGGTTTCGGGAGAGCCCGGCGCCTCAAACGATGCGGCTGAATATCTTGCAGGGCTCAATGTTATGGCGGTTGGCTCTGACACTTGGGGTGTTGAGGCTGTACCGCCAATGAAAGGTGACAAACTTTTCTATGGTCACGTCACACTGCTTAAGGAAAACGGTATCTATATTTTGGAGACAATGAATACCGGCCGTCTTGCCGCAGAGGGCGTAAACGAATTTATGTTTGTTCTGGGGCAGGCACGCATTCGCGGAACAGTCCAAATGATCATAAATCCTGTTGCCATGTGGTAGGATAGATATTCCGCCGCGTATAACAGCGCGGCGGAATTGCTATTACTTATTCACCGGCAAAGTTGGCGGATCGTTTTTCTAAAAATGCTGCTACGCCTTCTTTGGAATCCCTCGTGTCACGTAAAATCCGATTGGTTTCCAATTCCCGTCTAAAACGGGTTTCAAAAACTTCATCTTCTCCGTCGTCTACCATTTTTCGTGTCATTTCAAGTGCGTAAGTCGGTCCAGAAGCCAACTTCAACGCCATAGCACGTGCGGTCGCCATAAGATCTTCGTCTTCAACGCATTTATTAATCATTCCGATCTCTGCTGCACGTTCTGCCCGAACAGGCTCGTTAGTCATCATCATTTCAAGAGCACGCGCCCGGCCAATGGCACGGCTTAAAAGATATGTAGACCCCAGATCCGGGCAAAGTCCAATGCGGCTAAACACCTGAATAAACTTTGCTGATTTTGCAGCAATAATGATATCACCTGTAAGAGCCAGCGACGCGCCCCCGCCTGCTGCCACACCGTTCACAGCGACAATAACGGGCACGCGGCACGTCCGAATGGCCTTAAAAACCGGGAAATACCGTTCCATCAAGGTATCGACCACGTCCATGCCTGTTGGAATACGATTTTTTAAGTCTTGGCCCGCACAGAATCCCTTCCCCTGCCCCGTTAAGATCAGGGCGCGAATGGATCGATCTATCTGCACTTCTTGAAGTGCGTCTCTCGCCTCTGCCATCATTTCAAATGTGAGAGAATTAAGCGCGTCCGGTCGGTTTAACGACAACACAGCCACACCATCTTCGACTTCAAAACCAATAAACTCAAATGAGGACATAAGTCACCTTTTGTTATATTAACTTGCCTGCTTAGTTACGCCATCAGTCATTAACTGATCGATGTCATTTTCGGAGTATCCAGCTTCTGCCAGTATTTCCCGACTATGTTCGCCAAGACGGGGCGGCATACGGCGAATGGAAGAAGGATCTTTCGAGAACCGAACTGGCGGCTCAGGCATTCTAAGCGTGCCCTCCGTGGGATGCTCTTTAAACTGCCAGAACCCTGTCGCATTCAGTTGCTCATTATCCAAAAGGTCTTCCTTTGTATTGACAATTTGCACCGGAATGTTTGCCTTCGCCAGCGTGTCCTGCCATTCAGAAGAAGTCCTTGTTGCAATGATTTCACCTAGCAAACGATAGATTTCTTCTGAATGTGTCGTCCTTGACGTCATGTCCTTGAAACGCGGGTCAGATTTCAGGTCTTCGCGATCGGCGATGTCGAAGAAATCTTGCCAATTTTTATCGGTATACGGCAGAACTGCCAGATATTTGTCTTTCGTCGCATACGGCCTGCGTTCAGCATTGAGTAGCCGTTCATACCCCATAGGCCCGACAGGCGGCTCAAAACAAGCGCCCGCCAGATGTTCAACCAATGCAAAATCCACGAGGCTTTCGAACATTGGCACTTCAATGGCTTGTCCGCCGCCACTACGTTCACGTTTGAACAGCGCAGCCAAAATGGCGTATAACACATTATAGGAAGACGTTTTATCTGCCATGATGGTTGGCACATATCGTGGCTGATCCGACGTGATAGTTAGCAAATCAGCAATACCGCTCGCGGCCTGTATTATATCATCATAAGCTGGATTTTCTGCCATCGGCCCATCACTTCTAAAGCCATAGGTCGCGCAATAAACAAGATCAGGATTTATCTTTTCCAGTGTTTCATATTCAATATCAAACTTAGCTGCAATTCGCGGACGCATGTTATGCAGGAAGACGTCTGCTGTTTTGATAATATCGTGTAAGGCCTTACGACCAGCTTCCTGCGTCAAATCCAGAACGACGCTTCTTTTGTTCCGATTACTGGATAAAAAGAAGGACGCCATTCCGGGATTTTTTCGGGGTCCAGCATGGCGCGTAGTATCGCCGACATGCGTTTCGACTTTAATAACATCTGCCCCCATATCCCCAAGCATTTGACTTGCCCAAGGACCAAGGATAACCGTTGAAAGATCGACAACTCTTATGCCGTCAAGCGTACCCGCCATGTTTTTACTCCGTTTATTTGTCAGCCAAGAGACTTAATCTGTTCTGAAAGTGACAAGAGATTATGCGCCTGTTTCAAGTGAGGCATGTCATACATTTTTCCATCAATACCGATGGTACCAAGACCCGGATTATCTGCAAAAACATCAACAATTTTCTGTGCGTGTGCGACTTCTTCATTAGAAGGTGTAAACGCCTGATTGATCACTTCAGATTGGCCCGGATGAATGGCAATTTTGCCGATAAATCCAGCGCGGCGATCACGAAGACAATCCGCTTCCAGCTCTTCCAGATTACGGAAATCTACCACAACAACGCCAACCGGTTGCGCGTCAACGGCTCTTGCTGTCGCAAGGCACATGGACTTCGCAAACAAGAACGGGTTGTCATAGTCACCGGTGCGTGGATTACGGTTATCACTTGCACCTAAGGAAGCTGCCAAATCTTCCCCGCCCCAAGTCATCGCAACCAACCTGTCAGACACACCATCAAGATATGTGTGGAAAGTTAGCAGCGACGCCGCGGTTTCAGTCGCGACGCAATGGATCTTGGTTGACCCCACGGAAAGACCTTCACGAACTTCCAGTATTTCAAGATAATCAGCCAGCTTGTTCACATCCGCAGCCGAATTCACTTTAGGCAATACAATACCATCAGGCGCCCCTCGAATGGCCGCAGCTAGATCTGGCAACGAAAGAGGATTATCTAACGGATTAATACGAACCCACAACTGCTGGCGGGAACGATCCAAATTTGCACGAAGGAAATCGCGGGTCATGTCCCGCGCAATTTCCTGTCTGTTATCAGCGACACTATCTTCAAGATCAAGGATTAGGGCATCAGCAGCATTCTGTCGTCCCTTCGCCATCTTGCGTTCACTGTCACCGGGAACAAATAACCAGGATCGAATAATCATGCTGGTTTCTTCTTCATAAGGCCAGTACGTACCACGTAGGCGATTTCTTCACCGCGTTGGTTGTAGCCGACATGTTCGAAAGTGACGATACCTTCGTTTGGACGGGACTTGCTTTCCCGTTTATCTTTAATCCGGGTAACAACATTGATGGTGTCACCGTGGAATACCGGATGCTTAAAGCGAATATCGCCCATACCAAGGTTACCAAGTGTTGTCCCCAATGTGGTATCCGCGACAGTTACACCAATGACCAAACCCAATGTGAACAGGCTGTTTACGATGCGCTGTCCATACATTGTTTTCTTGGAATACTCTTCGTCCAAATGAAGTGGCTGCGGATTATGTGTCATTGCACAGAACATGATATTATCCATTTCTGTGACTGTACGAGTTAGCGCGTGTTTAAATTCGCTGCCAACTTCAAACTCTTCGTAATAAAGACCGGACATTCAATTCTTCCTTTTTGTTTGTTTTTATCGAGAAGGTTGGGAGGTTACGCCCTTCTCGAGCATTTTAGAAATTTGTGCATCACTATACCCAATTTCACTCAGCACTTCCGAGCTATGCTCCCCAAGTGTTGGTGCGTGCCGCGTTGGGCCGGGCTGTGTTTCTGACCAATAGGCTGGGACCGCCATATCCAAAAGTTTACCCTCTGTCGGATGGTCGATTTCATTGAAGAAACCCACTGCCTTCAAGTGTGGATCATTAACAAGATCATCGGGGGTGTTAAGGGGCATTGCCGGAATATCAGCGTCATCGAACAGCTTCAACCATTCTGCAGTCGTTCGGGTCTTTAGCAATTGTGCAAGTTCCGCGTAAATTTCCGCGATATTCTCGGTACGTGTGGTCATGCTGGCAAAGCGTGGATCATTGTCCATTTCGTCCTCACGGCCTAAGGCTTGGAAGAACGATCTCCAATGCTTATCAGTGTAAACCATAACGCAAACGAAATTATCTTTTGTTCGATAAGGACGGCGATCCGGATTAAGCATCCGCGCGTAGCCGATAGGCCCTTCCGATGGTTCGAACGTATGGCCTGCCATATGGTCTGCCAGCACAAAACTCGCCATCATTTCGAACATCGGCATGTCGATGCTCTGACCTACGCCTGTGCGAGTCCGATGGAAAAGCGCGCCCATAATCTGGCCAACAGCCCACAGGCCAACGCCGCGGTCCACAATAGCGGTTGGTGCATAAGTTGGATCACTCCCATCCGCCATATGTGCGAGCCATGGCACCGCAACAGCGCCTTGGATCAAGTCATCAAAGGCTGGTTTTTTTGCATATGGCCCTTCTTGTCCATACCCAAACAAACCAGCGTAAATAATGCTCGGGTTTACAGCACGGACCTTTTCGTAGGAAAGGCCCAACCGCTCCATTACTTGTGGGCGGCGGTTATAGATCAGAATATCCGCCTCTTTGATCAGATCAAAAGCGGCTTGCAAGCCATCTGGATCTTTAAGATCCAAGACAATGCTTCGCTTACTGCGGTTTACGTTGAGGTAGATCGCTCCCATACCAGCATTCCGCTGCGGGCCAATACCCCGAACCGGATCGCCCGCCGGAGCTTCGATTTTGATTACATCTGCACCCATATCACCCAAAATTTGGGTGGTATAAGGCGCCATAAGCATATTGGACAGATCAACTATCTTTATGCCTTCAAGCGGTTTAGTCATATCAAGCCCCTTACACCAAACGGAATACCGGAAGAGAATGATCCCCTTCGGTTTTCCGGAAAGTCACTTCAACGGCCTTATCGACGGCAACACTGTCAAAATCACTTTCAACAATATTTGTCATCATGGTGATCCCTTCATCGAGAGTCACATAAGCCATGACATACGGAATTTGAGCCCGGCGCATGATGGAATAGGAATAGATTTTTCCTTTGCCACTCGCTTCATACCATTCGGTTTCACTGCTAAAACAATACGGACAGATGGCACGCGGATAAAAATGAGTTTCGCCGCAGGAACAGCATTTTTTTAAAAGAAGCTTTCCTTCTTTTGTCCCGTTCCAATAGGCTTCCGTTTCCATGTTGATGCTGGGATCTACATAAGTGCGTTCTGGATTACTCATGCGTCGTTCCTTCCCAAGATAACTGTTGCACTGCCGTGACGTGCAGAAATTTGACCACCGGTTCCATGCGCAAGTGCAATCGTGCAATCAGGGATCTGAACCGCAGGATGGGCTTCACCGCGAAGTTGGCGTACGGCTTCCACAACTTTTGTTATGCCACCGCGATTTGACGGATGGTTATTACAAAGGCCGCCGCCATCAGTATTAAAAGGAAGTTTACCAACGCCGGAAATAAGATTGCCGTCAGACACAAACTTACCGCCCTCACCTTTTGCACAGAAACCAAGATCTTCAATTGTTTCCAGTACAGTAATAGTGAAGCTGTCATAAATTGACGCGTAATCGATATCCGCGGGCGTTACTCCTGCCTCTTCAAATGCGATAGGTCCCGACACAACTGCTGCTGTGTGTGTTAGATCAAATTTTCCGCTATTGAGATGCCCAATAGCCGACCCAGAACCCAGAACCTTCACACAGCGATCACCGAGTGTTTTCGCTATTTCAGGGCTAACAACAATCAACGCTCCTCCGCCGTCACTGATCACGCAACAATCAAGACGATGAAGTGGGTCTGAAATAACTGGAGAGTTCACCACATCTTCGACCGTAACGACATCGCGCAGAACCGCACGTTCGTTATGTTGTGCATGGTGAGAGGCAGCTACTTTAATCCAAGCTAATTGCTCACTTGTCGTTCCATATTCATACATATGGCGCATGGCGGCCATACCGTACATGTTCGTAATAACCGGAGCGTAGGGAATTTCAAAACCGCGCTCTGGCAGCTTCCCCCCATCTCCATCGCGCGCCGCGAGAGAGACTACGCCTTCAGCTTTTGGTCGACCCGCTAAAGTGATCAGCGCAACATTACATTTGCCGGCTGCGATCGCGTCAACAGCATGGCCAACATGCACTACATAAGAGGATCCGCCCGTTTCAGTAGAGTCGATATATTTGAGATTAAGCCCCATGTATTCGGCCATGGACAAACCACCAAGGCCCGGCACGTCGCCATCACAAAAATATCCGTCTACATCGTCTTTGGAGAGGCCTGCATCCTGCAGGGCTCCAAACGCAACTTCAGCATGAAGCTGTGCAATTGTCTTATCAACGGCTTTACGCGTTGGATGCTCAAATGCTCCCGCGATATATGCCTTACTACTGCGCCCCATGGGACCCCCTTATTGGTTTCTTATTTTTCAGGTTGATCAGTAAGATTTCGGCAAATCCAAAACCCGTTCGGAAATATAATTCAGGATCATTTGTGGGCTAATAGGTGCCAAACGGTGAATTAGACATTCTCGCAAATAACGTTCCACATGGAATTCTTTTGAATACCCCATGCCGCCATGGGTCATGACAGCGTTTGTGCAGGCTTCAAATGTTGCTTCACCTGCCAAATACTTCGCCGCATTTGCTTCCTTGCCGCATTCACGGCCGGAATCGTAGATTTCTGCGGCCCGGAAAGCCATCAGATTAGCAGCCTCCAACTGAGCCCAAGAAGCCGCGAGTGGATGCTGGATTGATTGGTTTTTCCCGATTGGCCGGCCAAAAACAATACGATCACGTGCGTATTTGGACGCACGGTCCACCGCACAACGACCGAGGCCCACAAGTGAAGCTGCGATCAGGATACGTTCCGCGTTCAATCCATGAAGCAGGTAACGGAAACCTTTTCCCTCTTCACCGATGAGGTCTTCCTTTGGAATTTTCAAATCGTTGATGAAGAACATATTGGAATCAACACATTTACGGCCCATTTTCTGGATTGGCCGAATTTCAATGTTATCGCGATTAATGTCTGTATAAAAAAGCGACAGGCCATCGATTGGCTTCTCTGTTTCGCTTTCATCTTTTGTGCGAGCGATTAGAAGAACTTTGTTGGCTTGCTGAGCAGTTGACGTCCACACTTTCTCGCCGTTCACCAAATAATGGTCACCTTTATCAACGGCACGCGTTTTAAGGCGGGTTGTATCAAGACCAGTATTAGGCTCGGTCACCGCAAAACAAGCAACGTCCTGGCGTTTGATAATGCGGGGAAGCCACTTACTTTTTTGCTCTTCAGTCCCAAAAACAACAACCGGATTAAGGCCAAAAATATTAATCGCAATAGCAGCAAATCCTGCATTAGCCGCCCCTGATTCAGTAATCGTCTGAACCATGATTGCCGCCTCTTTCAGGCCAAGACCACTTCCGCCATATTCCTCTGGCATGGCGATCCCCATAAAGCCGCCTTCAACGATGGCCTGACAGAAGTCCTCTGGAAACACGCCGTCGTTATCGCGATCTAACCAATAACTATCCGGAAACTTTGAACAGATGCGCGCAACATTGTCTTTGATCATCTGCTGTTCTGGTGTGAAATCAATGCTCATGATCTAATTACCCCATTTTCAAACAGGTCTCTTGCCTCGAACAAGAGACCGAAATTTAATTTGCTATTGGCATGATTTTTTATTGTCGAGACGCAGCCTCAAAGGCCGCGTCTCTTTTCTTTTTTATACCAACTGGCTGACTTACTTGGAGGCGCTCAAACGCCTCCCTAAACGCCGATTGTGTAACCACCATTTACTGATAGATGCTGACCTGTGATGTAACTTGAAGCTGGTGAGAGCAAAAAACATACTGGCTCAGACACTTCTTTTGGTGTCGAGAAACGCTTCATTGGCACTTGCGCCATTATGCCGTCGCGGAATTTTTCAGATCGGATAGTTTCTGTCATTTCTGTTTCAACGACACCAAAGCAAACAGAGTTCACACGAACCTGTTTGGCAGCATATTCGCGCGCTGCACTCATCGTGAGGCCCATGACACCCGATTTTGCGGCGCCATAATTGATTTGGCCGATTGTTCCGCGTCTCCCCGCATCTGAAGAGATATTGACGATTGAAGATGGGCTTGTGTCCCCTGACTTTGCACGTTCGTACATATGTCGGCCCACTGCTTGCAGGCAGTAGAAAACACCTGAAAGGTTGACATCTATAACTTGCTGCCAAGTTTCAATTGGCATTTTGTTCAACATAGCTGCACGAACAATACCTGCGTTATTTACAAGGCCGTTAATCGTTCCATTTTTGGCAACGGCATTATTGACCATTTCTTGAACAAATCCCGGGTCAGCAACCGATCCTACATGATACTCAGCGTTTTCCACGCCCAATTCATCAGCCAGTGCGCCTAACTTTTCTTCCTGAAGGTCAACCATAATGGCACGTCCCCCAAGGTCTACAACTAGCTTGGAGACAGCCTCACCGATGCCTTGCGCGGCACCTGTTACAATAACGTTCTGCCCCTTAAGGCTCATTGGATTAGTCATGTCAAATTCCTGTCTTTTTTTGTTCATATTTCAGGACATACACCGAAAAGCTGCGCTTTTTGTGATTGTACGATTATTCGTATCTTGTTCGGTTATTAAAACAACTTACATTATCTCAGTCAACGATTTTTGTAGTCTGCGGCTCAATACTGGAAAAATATTTCATATTTGAGCCACCCTTTTCTTGCTAGGAGAAAATTGAGTCCTTCTCGAAGGATCGAACGCACTGGCAATAACTTTCCAACAACACCGCTGATGAAAAAGACATTCAAGCCAATTGGTGCTTTTTTTTCCACTCAACATTGCATCCAAGAAGGAAGTACCCTTCCTGACTTCAATTACAAACCGGGACAATTAGTTTAATTTTTACTGTTCTTCGTTATGTCCCAGAACCTTAGATATCGCTTGCGCCGACTGAACGGCAACCTCTCTAAAACGGTCTATCTCACGTAGACCTCTTGAAATAGGAACTCCGATGACGAGAGCAGCAACGAGTTCCCCGTCAGAGTTAAATATAGGCGCTGAAAAACCAGCTGAATCTTGAGAATAATCACCCAATGTGACGGAAACGCCCACTTTATAGATATTATCCAGCACATCGGCTAAAGCTTCACGCTCAACAATAGTTTTATCCGTCACCGCATCCAACGTAACATTACTTAAATAAGTTTGCCTCGCAGACTCGGATTGATGCGACAGGAATAGACGCCCACATGAACTAGCATATAGAGGACGCTGCGTTCCGATCGAAACCGAAAACCGAACAGATTTCGGCGATTCTACAATATCGATATAGGACGCATGTTGCATTCCAGGGTCCAAAACCGCCAACAGAACTGTCTCTCCGCAAGCCTCCATGGTTCTTTCCAGGTAAGGCCTTGCAATTTGACGAATGGACCGTCCTGCGAGAATGACGGACGCGAGAGAAAAGGATTCAGAACCCAAATGATATAAAGAGCCCTGACGGATCAAAAATTTCTGTTCCGTCAACGCTTTAAGTGTCGCAGACAAAGAACTCTTAGGAACATCCAGTTGCGCAGATATATCAGATAAATTTAGACCTTGCGGAACACTTGCCAATAACCGTAGTAATGCGAATGCGCGGGGGAGCACCATCGGGCCATCTAATTTAACCACTGCTTTTTCCACCACAATCTCCCGAATTCGATTTTACGAAATCATTTCCAATATACGCAACATACTACTTATATGGGATTAATTGTCAATTCCCCAAACGACGCGAAACCCTGTTTTCAGGTCGCTATGAAGAAGGGATTAGCTACTTACCGGTAAAAACAGGTTTGCGCTTCTCGTTAAACGCAAATACGCCCTCCGCCCAATCATCAGAAGCGGCACATTCTCCAAATTTAGCGGCCTCCATTGCCAACTGCGCTTCCAAACTGTTTCCATGAGAAGCATGGATCAATTCTTTAATATTTCCGAGCGCGACCGTCGCGCTATTGGCCAATCTGTTCGCAAGTTTTGAAGTTTCTTCCTCAAGATCTGCAGCGGGGACAACCCAATTAACCAATCCCAATTCTTTGGCTTCTGCAGCTTCAAAACGATCTCCAAGCATGGCAATTTCCATAGCCTTGCGAACACCGACCAATCTTGGCAGATAGTACGACCCTGACGCGTCCGGACTTGCACCGATAGCGGAATAGGAAAGCTTAAAGAAGGCATCATCTGCTGCAATTGCCATATCACACGCCAACATAAAAGACAGACCTGCCCCTGCGGCACCCCCGCGCACACTGGCGATTACGGGCTTTGGCATACGCTGAAGTGCAATGATCATCGGATGAATAGTGTGAATGCGTTTCTCAAAGTAAGTCCGACGCGCAGCGGGTGGCATTTCAGCAAATTCTTTGAAAGACTTAACGTCACCGCCAGCCATGAAGTGACCACCAGCCCCCTGCAAAACAACACACCTGACGCTTGGATCCTGTTCGATGCGCATAACCTCTTCAATCATTGCGGTCCGCATTTCGATGGAGAGGGCATTTCGAACTTCAGGCCTATTTAGAGTCAAATAGGCAACGCCGTCTTCTTGGCTCACAAGCAAATGATCCGTCATTGTTTTATTCCATTCTTTTTTGCTGATCATCAGCATTTGGAGCCGTGATCAGGTTTTTATTTTGTCAAACAAACTGTAGGTAGATATGTAGAATTTCCGCCCTAGATCGGGCCCTCTTCCCAAGGTGTTTTTTTAGATTTGTTTTTCCGCAATTTTCCAGCGATGCTGGAAAGCAGCACTTTATTATTGTTCTTTTTTAAGGGTTGGGTAGCTCCGGTCTTTCCAGCATATTGCAGCCGGTGCTGGCGTTAACATACCCCCATATATCAACAGCCAAGACCGAAGCTCCCATTCCGTCATCTCACCACATGAGACAATTACACAATAAGGAATTTAGTTCTGTTATCCGAACTATATGAGCGAGCATCTCTTACGTCAATCCACTTTCTGAATATCGTCTCGCACTTTCACGGCCGTTTGAATAGATGCCTAAGAAACAATTTGTTTCGCATATCCGAACAAAAAGGAAATTCATATAGAATTTGCCATCCTATCCCGCTCTTACCTGAGACAAGAAATCCTCAATCTCATCTTTCAACGCCTTGGTATTGGAGGCAACTCCCTCAGCAGACACAACCATTAATTCAGATGAAGAAACCGTTTCTGACGCCCCATCTCTTAGGGCAACTATATCTGTATTTGCCTGACTGGCCTCGGAAGCTGCAAGCTGAATACCGCGATTAATTTCTGCAGTTGACGCAGATTGCTCTTCCACAGCCGCGCTGATGGAAGCTGATATCTCGCTAATCTCTTCGATGACTTTTGAGATTTCCTGGATGGCTGAGACGGCACTTTCTGTCTCTCTTTGGACTGAAGATATCTGATTACCAATTTCTTCTGTAGCACGGCCTGTTTGAGTAGCCAGAGATTTAACCTCTGACGCTACGACGGCAAATCCCTTACCCGCATCCCCTGCTCTCGCAGCTTCAATGGTTGCATTTAGCGCCAGCAAATTAGTTTGCCCCGCTATGTCATTAATTAGGTCCACCACATCACCAATCTTTTGCGCGACCTCAGCAAGATTAGAAATTCGATCATTTGTCGCTCTCGCTTTTTCCGTCGCCGATTGTGCAACTTGTGCGGCTTGATGCACTCTTTCACCAATTTCATTACTCGCTCGAGTTAGCTCTTCTGCGTTTGAGGCAACAGAATTGACGTTGTCTGCAGCATTCTTTGTTGTTTGAGAGGCACTTTCGACTTGAGCAGTATTATTAGCAGCAACTTCTGACACCCCTTTTGCATTTCCAGACATTTGCTCAGTTGCCTGCTCCACTTGATCCACAACAGCTTTAACCTTGCTTTCAAACTGATTTGCCAACTCTGACAATCCCTGTTTTCTGGCAATTTCTGCTTTTTCTCTCTCATCTTCCTTAATTCGGCTTTGCTCTTCCTGAGAAATTCGTTGAGTTTCCCTTTCCTGCTCTACACGGCGCTTCTCTGCTTCTTGAATTTCTGATTGTATCCGTGACGTTTCTTCTGCCGCGACACTCGCATCCGCCAAAGCCTGTGTCGATTGATTAAATATGCTGAATATTGTGGCGGTTATCCAAATGCTGGGCACTCCCACTAAAACCACATAACCGGCATGAAGGAAGAAATGCGTGTATATGAAATTGTCAGACGGCCAAATCATTAATGGAAGAAGCAATGATGTAAGCAGATGATGAACGGCCGCAGCAGAAAGCAAAATCACCATAGACCGCCAGCAAAAATAAGCTGTTAATTGAGCGACGAGTACGAAGAAAACCATATGCCCATCAAGAATGAACCCATCGGGACTTCCTGATAACGAATAAACTAGAACCATCCAGATAGCAGCTAAACTTGCTGCGACTGTGTATCGCGTCATTCCTGCACTTGGGTTCGACTTTACCAACAAAGTGATAATTCCCGAAAAGACAACACTTAATGTCCCGACGACATATGGTGAGTTATCAAAGACCGACGCGAGGATGATAATTGCTATTGAATAGAGCCAAGCACTGGCAACGTAAAACCAGCTCGCCTTCTCTCTTATGTCAATCAAACTCTGGGCTTTTAGATCTTGATCTGTCTGCGAATTCAGCATTTCAGAGAAACTCATTTGACGCTCCCATAATTAGACTTGAACAAAATTGATGCCTTGGTTTGCACTCATAGAAAACCACGATTTACTGGATTGAGAATTTGCGAATGTGTTGTCATTGTCATATTTGGCAATGATAATTGTGCCTACTTCGCCACTGCGGATGGGATAACCACCAGATTCTGCAACATTAATGACAGCTTCCTCAGTTTCGACCCATGGAGGAAAAACAACAGCGACAAGATCATTCTGACCAATTTTGAAGAAAGACAAATATGCAATGGAGAGAATTGTGATGGCAATAATTAGGAATGCTGGCAACCAAGTAAATTTCCGGGGAGCGGATTGTTTGCCCGTAGAAATTAATTCCGATCGCATTTATTTGCACCTCACGCACACACTCAATACTCCGAAATAATAATACGCTCCTTTAATTACCAAACCCTTACGCCAAATTTGACTCCCTTGTTAAATGATAAATATTGACTAGAGTTAGCCGACACTTAAACAGAAAGTGACGAGAATGCTCAACACCGTGTTTGATTTTTTTGGAAGAGAAGAATTCATGCCTCACGGCACGTGCTTCCTCTGGTACCCTGAAATTTTATATACTCAGGCCATATCCGATGTTCTGACAGGGCTCGCATACTATTCCGTTGCGATTGGCCTGATTTACTTTGTAACGCAAAGAGAAGACATTCCCTTTAAATGGTTTTTCATCCCTTTTGGAACACTTGTTTTTGCCGCCTGTGGCACGGTTCATTTTCTAGGCGCCTGGACATTGTGGACACCGGACTTCGGCATTCAAACAGTATTCAAGGTCATCACAGCCATAGTCTCCGTATCTATTGGCGTAATGCTTTGGCCCTTAATGCCAAGAATAATAGCACTCCCAAGCCCTCGTCAGTTCGCAGCAGCAAAGCTGGAATTGGCAGATGCAAAGCTTCAAACTGCAGAAGAGGCTGTTATTGAAAGTGAACAAAGATTTCGTGACTTTGCGGAAAATGGTGCTGATTGGTTTTGGGAAATGGGTTCGGATCTCCGGTTCACATACATTGCCGGTAATATGGAGAAAATTTTAGGACTAAAGAAAAAGCAACTTATCGGTAAGAGCAGGGCTGAAGTAAATGATGAAAACAAGTTAAGGCACTCGGCGGAATGGAAAGATCATGAATCGACCCTCAAAAATCGGCTTCCGTTTTCAGACTTTAAATATAATTGGAACAGGCCAGATGGTGACAATCGCTTTATAAGTATTAGCGGCAAACCTAGATATGATGAAAATAACGACTTTATCGGTTATAGAGGCGTTGGTCGCGACCTCACAGAACAGAACCAGCTGGAAGAGCAGATGCGGCGGGCTCAGAGAATGGAGGCTGTTGGTCAATTAACGGGCGGTATCGCCCATGATTTTAATAATATTCTGGGCCTTATTCAGGGAAACCTAGAACTGATTGATGAAATGTCTTCAGAAAATCCGGAAATTCAAAAGCGGCTCGAAAAGATACAGCACGGAGTTATTCGAGGTGCCGATGTTACCAGAAAATTGCTCGGTTTTTCGCGTCAAAATGCGCATGAAGTACAATTGACTGACGCGAATGAACTTGTACTCAATTTGAAAGACCTTATAGCCAAATCGCTCACCGCTTCGATCGATATCAAAACGGATCTGAAAGAAAATCTGTGGGCAGTCGAACTTGACGCCGGCGATCTGGAAAATGCTCTCCTAAATCTAGCTCTCAATGCACGAGACGCTATGCCTGAAGGAGGCGTGTTGAAGATCAAAACTGAAAATACAAAACTCGGAGCGGAATTTTTATCGGCGGAAACCGATGGCCAACCTGGCGACTTTGTTCTTATATCAGTTAGCGACAATGGAATTGGAATGGACGAACTAACCCAGACCAAGGTCTTGCAGCCCTTCTTCACGACGAAAGAACCCGGAAAGGGAACTGGACTTGGCTTAAGCATGGTATATGGCTTTATGCAAAGAACTTCTGGGGTTTTAAAAATTCACTCTGAACCGGGCAATGGAACAACCTTCCAGCTGTATCTTCCGCGTAGCGTAACTGAAGAGGATGAAATTGACGATGGCTCCGATATCGAAAGTGAATTGCCGACGGGCAGCGAAAAGGTTCTGATTGTTGATGATGAAGAGGGATTGCGTGAAATAGCAGAATTTCATCTAACAAAACTTGGATATGATACGATTTTAGCACAAGATGGCATGAACGCACTGGAAGTCTTGGAAAAGAACCCGGATATAGATTTGCTTTTCAGCGATATTGTAATGCCGCAGGGTATGGACGGATATCAGCTTTCTGAAGCTGCACGAGATATGCATCCTAATTTGAAAATATTACTCACCAGCGGCTTCTCGAAAATTAGAGAAGAAAAATTGAAAGGGGACAACATATTTTTCAGCGAACTCACAAAAAACATTTTGGATAAACCATACGAATTTCACGATTTGGCTATTTCAGTTCGCAAGATACTCGACAATAAACATTGAACTCGGTTTTATTGATTTCTGGAGTTGCGCCTAAAATGACCGGGCGTTGCCCCAACGACGACCTCAAATGCTCTCGTAAAAGCACTCCTGCTTTGAAAACCCGCCAACAGCGAGATCCTCTTTATGGGCAAGTCTGTATTTGACAGCATACTCGCCGCACGGTTCATCCGAATAGTCCGCAGCAACTCCATCGGTCCATTCCCATAGGCATTTGAAAACCGTTTCGCGAAAGTTGAACGGCTCATGCCAGCAAGCTCAGCCAGACTTTCAACTGTATAAATCTTCCCCGGATCATCCAGTATTAGCTGCAATGTCGTCCATAATTTCTGATCAACTAATGCCGCCATCCAAGCCAAACTAGGATCACCAGCATCTAAACGCTGACGGAGTAGGAAGATCATACACTGCATAAGAAGAACCCGGATCATAGCTCTGCTTCCAAGTTCCGGCTTCGACATTTCTTGTAACAGCTGCCCGACAGGGCTTGCCATAGCGCTATTCGGATCGACCTGTTCGACTATGGGATGGCGCACCAAATCTATCAAGTCACCTACGCCGCGAAGCCCGATTTTAACCTGACTGCAAACAGCCACCAATTTATCCTGCTGACCTAGCGCCTGATCGCCAACATGGTGATGTATAAGATCCAATTTCTCAGGATAACAATTTGGAAGCAGTTGGCCAATTTCACCAAAACTACGCAATGTGTGAGATTGTAAAGCCGGCACCAAAATTAGGGTTCCTCGATGAAGCGGAATAGAAGGTCGATCCTGAAAAACAATTTCACCCTTTCCCGCGAGAATGTAATGCAACGTGGAAAATGGTCGGCGGCCCAGCCCTAAGTCACTTTTCCCATGCAACTCGCACAGTGCAAAGGGCTCTGCATCGATTTCCATTTCATTAAAAATATGTTCAAAATTCATAAATCTACTTTGCTCACACTCTGGACGATTAGCTACAAATATAATTGAAAAGGATCATTTTTCGGACAAAAAGGTACAACTGATCCGTCATGATCATCTTGTACATTAAATACAGGAGTTGGTAATGTCTGAAAATCATGGAAAGAATTCTATTAATCGGCGCAAAGCACTTAGTGCCGGTGTCGCTGCTACCGCAGCAGCCGTCGTAGCGTCCGCTACAGGCAGTTCTGCCGCTGCAGCAACTCAAAACAATCCTTATGCAGATCCCATCAAACCTGCATTGCCGCCCAGTGATATGGTTTTGGATTTGAAGCGGACAGCACTTGTTGTCACTGATCCGCAAATTGACTTTTTAAGCCCCGAAGGAGTGACGTGGGGAGTTGTTGGCAAAAGCGTTACGGAACACAATACTGTTGAAAACATTGAACGTTTATTCAAAGCGGCCAAGGCGCAAAATCTTACCGTCGCGGTTTCTCCTCATTATTATTACCCAACAGATCATGGGTGGAAATTCGAAGGGGCACTAGAAAAACTCATGCACAAAATCGGTATGTTTGACCGGAAGGGTCCCTTAACAACAGAAGGGTTTGAGAACTCAGGCGCTGATTTCATGCAACAGTACAAAAAATATATACATGATGGCAAAACCATCATTACCTCTCCTCACAAAGTGTATGGAAACGAGTCTAATGATCTCGTATTACAGCTCCGGAAAAACAAAATTGATCAAGTAATTCTGTCCGGCATGTCAGCCAATCTTTGCACTGAGTCTCACATGAGAGAATTGATTGAACAAGGATTTGAAGTTGCTGTTGTTAAAGATGCAACCGCAGCAGCTATGCTGCCAGAAGGAGACGGCTATTTGGCTGCATTGATTAATTTCAGATATATCGCAAACGCGGTTTGGACAACTGAAGAGGCTGTCCAAAGAATGTCTGGAGCAGCCTAAACTGTGGGAGGCGCATTCCCGCTCGGTGCGCCTCCCTATTTTTCACAGAAATTCAGACAGTCCGAAGGCTTGAAATTCGCAGCCATATCAACTCATGCCAAGGCTGTGTATTATATCCTTTAACGGCGTTTCGCCCCATGGCCTGCCAATTTCCATTACCGCTTTCCCAAAGTTCAAGAGTTTTCAGATAATCAGTATCAACTACGATAAACTGATTTTTGTAGGGTAATAAAAAGTAGCTAGAGCTTTTCTCTAGAAATTCACAGGCTTCCGCGTAATCAACAAACCAGTGATTGAGCAATGTAGTACATTTCGGAGAATACCAAAATGTACCGCGATTTTGTACATCGCTTGCATCGCCTGAAAGGAAATCCCTGGCCGCGGTCCAGTCAGAAAAACCAAGCCCTAAGGCAAGGGTGTTCAGACAAGTTTTACGCTTCACTTCCTCACCAGACGTATGAATACGACGTATTTGTTTGAGCGCAGCAACATCACCGGATGCGGCAGATTTTTGCAGCTTATTCGCGCGAATTTTAAGTTCTTCGATGGATCTATTCATGATCACAGATACTCCTTAAGTTTTATAGGCGCTCCCGCTTGAGCCAACTTAAAAGCAGTATATTGCAATCAATATATCAAAATTCGGCAGTGCGCCGAAATGGGTGACGTCGTCTTTTGCGGGCAGGCATCCCATAACACCTGCCGCGGGTTCTACATGTGACGAAACTTAAATGCAATAGAAAACGTGCCTCAATATATTAGTATATACCGCTAGCCCTTTGTAATTTGCGGATATATCGAGTGATTTCAGTCACCTCTGCCTCTGTTACATTACCAATCGGGGGCATATTACCAAATTGCCAATGATGCGCTCTAACGCCATTTTTAGCGGCCAGTTCAAAGGCAATATCACCGTGATGATTAGGCTCATACACTTTATGCAAAAACGGCGGGCCATTTTCCGTGCCAACCGCGTTTGGCCCATGACACACGGCACAATTGTTGTTGTAAAGTGTCCGGCCTAAGTGATCTCCTGAATTTATATCAGTGTTGACAACAACCGTCTCAGTCTTGGTTAGTGCGTCTTGATCTGATTGTGATGACCAAAGAAAAAACGCAAGGACAATGCCCCCCAGGCCTGCAAATAGAATAAATATTTTCTTCATTTAAGTTTCCTAATTTCAAGGGATCACAGCGATGGCAAAACATGGGCAACAAACTCTACCTCACCACTAATCAGTAATAATCGCATAGTGATGTTTGGGGGTAAGTCACTTCCCTTTCGGCCCCCTGATAATTTGATAAACATGTGATTGGTTGTCAGATCAAGTGCTTCTTCACCCGAGATTGAAAGCGAAGCCAATCTTTCAGTTTTAGACTCAGACAACTTCACCATAATTTCAGATTGTGCAAAGAATTTGCTCTGGGTCCCAAGCAACGTCAAGACCTCAGACGTTTCATTATTAATGCTAAATCTAAGGATCGCAGACACGCCATCTTCCAAGGGTAACAAGGTAGCATCCTGGATATCCATCGACTGAAACGTCGCATTATTATTATCTGCCTGTGCACTATTAATGGGGAGCATCAAAAACACTCCCATCAGTATCCAGTGTAATTTACCGACCATCTCTCCAACTCCTTCTTCAAAGCTTATGAAATGAGAGGAGCCCGTAAACTCCTCTCAACTCAAAT